>ENA-UOXV01001544-UOXV01001544.1-marine-metagenome-genome-assembly--contig:-NODE-1544-length-32023-cov-24.942505_pt1 | contig 32023 bp, 39 predicted proteins | sample MGYA00238165_ERZ766961 | MGnify/ENA primary metagenome ERZ766961 (study PRJEB28924, sample SAMN03173240) | marine metagenome | biome: Marine; feature: Water; material: Subsurface seawater | place: North... | reverse complement strand
AGAGACTGACATGAGCATTGCAAAAGTAAACTTTCAGGTTGTTAATGATACCAGTGCCGCAGCAGGGCCACCAGCCAGTGCTTGGACAGAACTACAGGTGACAGACCTTGTTGCAAACAGTGGCGGCCATACTTCATTTACCCATGGTGCAGGGTCAAATGGTTTTACCAACCGCATTGTCTTGGATGCTTCCATCAGTTCAGGCATACTGTCAAGAGCTTCTTCAGCTTATTTGGATTTTGACACTGGGCTATCGATGTCTGATTTGTACGCCAACAAAACAGTCACACTCAGCATCATGTTGACATGCAATGTTGCTCCAGCAGATGCTATTTGGACCGATGGGACAAGCAAGTTTTGTGTAGGTACATACGGATTTAATACAACATTTGGTGGCGGTCCTAACATGGGATTTTTCACAGGTGTAAATTTTAATTTGGCTCATCCACCGCCCAACATTTTCCAATGCGCCATAAAGCGCAGCAGCGATGCCGCAGCAAACGGGGTAGGTACTGTTGCTGGGTTTGTTCCGACATCGGATACATTTGTTGGGTTCCGTCAAAGCTTCACTGGTCGGAAGGTCTATACAACCGCTAACGGAAACCAGTTTGGATTTGCACAAAGCGACACAGGCAGCCAGTACATCGACTCAAGCTTAAGCAACAATGTCCAAGACTCGACGCAGCATCCACAGTTGGTCAGTGGTCTGACATCAGCAGCGGGTACGCTCCACATCGGAGCCATCTTTAGCCAAAACGGTGCAGGTGGCGCATCCAAAACGCTCGACTTCAATTTGTACTATATGCTAGCTGAGTTGTCATGACCCAAAGAGAGACAGTCACTGCAATATTGCACTTTTACCATACATTGGTTGAGTTCCCAGCAACGCTTACATCACAGCAAATCTCAGACTATATGAATGAGTTTGATGATCTTACTCCATTGACAACTACGCAAATTAACTCAGTTGGGCGTGACAACGATGAACTAGAGCTTTATTATCCTGACATCATTGCGGTGTACTTGGGTGCAAGTCAATGGCAAATTAAACTAAAGAGGATGATATGACGACAGAGATGATTGTACAATTGGTTACTGGTCCAGCATCTGCATTGGGATTGGCGGTACTCATAATTTTGGCAGGGTTTAAACTGATTGCAATGTATTTACCGCCCATCATACAGCGTCACATGCAACAAGTTGATAAAATTGCAACACGCCTTGAAGAGCTTAAAATATCTCGGGATGACAATGCTGCCATTATGAATGATGCGATTGCTGGATTGCACACCAGACTCAATCCAATCGAGTCAGATGTCAGCGTGATTAAGGCAATCGTTGTTAAAAATGCAAGCCAACCTGTTGCTCCAGTAAATATTTTATGAAAGGCAAGCCTAAAAAATCCAAACGCGGAGCAATGAAGGGTTGCACGATCAAAAACAAATGCAAATCAAAAGCTGGTGGTTTGACAGCAAAGGGCCGTCGTCGCATAAATAAAAAAACTGGGTCAAATCTTAAAGCGCCACAACCAGAAGGCGGCCCAAGAAAACGCTCGTACTGCGCTCGCAGTGGCGGCCAAATGAAGAAGTTCCCAAAAGCTGCAAAAAACCCTAACAGTCGATTGCGCAAAGCGCGTCGCAGGTGGAAATGTTAATGAAAGTAAAAAAACGGTTATGGATGAAGGCTCTTGGCCTAATTATTAAGTTGGTCAAATACTCAAAAAACGGCTTGCAACCTGAAGAGATACAAAGTCTTGCTCATGACTTGCTTGAGCTAGGTGCAGCTCTTCTTGAAGATGCTATTGAGGAACTCAATGCGCCCGATTAATAAAGTAATTGTCCATCACTCAGCGTCCCCAATCACAACCACAGCCGAGGACATCTACGACTGGCATGTTGCTCGTGGTTGGTCAGGCATAGGATATCATTACATTATTCAGGCTGACGGCATGATTCAGGATGGGCGCATAATCGAAAAAGTTGGCGCTCACACCAAGGGGCAAAACACAGGTAGTGTTGGCATATGCCTTATTGGCAACTTTGAAGAGATGGAGCCAACAGAGATACAGTTAATGACGCTCAAAGCATTGTGCCGTGGGATTCTGTTACGGTTTAATTTAAAATGGGATGCTGTGTATGCTCACAATGACTTCAGTGCAACGCTTTGTCCTGGTAAGAACCTACAGCCTTTTGTCCACAAGATGAAGACAATCAAGGACAACACTTCAGTGACCTTTCCTGATGCTTGATGGGTTTGAGCTACGCCATAAAATAATGTTTCCGACTCGTCCTGTTGCTATGGGTCGGCCTAGATTCTCAAAAAGCGGTCATTGCTATATACCTGCGAAGACAAGAGAAGAACTGAAGCGCATTGAGCACACCCTTATGCTGCACAACATCGACAAGATTGTGACTCAGGTGGCGTTGAAGCTGGTGTTTGTCCATCCAAGACCACAACGGTTAAACGGAAAAAAATATCCAGACGAGAGGCTTTTAAAGACCAGTCGTCCAGATATAGATAACTTATGTAAAATGGTGCTTGATGGCTGCAAAAGCGTGTGGAACGATGACGCTCAGGTTTGTGCGCTCTTTGCTCTTGACTACTATGCAAGCAAGACTGAGTCTGCTCACACGGAAGTCAGCATTTTTGTACCATCAGAACGGTAGATTTGAGGAATTGTATTCTTGTCTATCACGCTTTGGGGGTGAGTTTTGCATCGGGATGTCTCGACTTTTGACATGCTGTGTTGGCTGCGCATCATCTTTGCTGCCAATGAAGTCGACGCTCTGTGCGACGATTTCAGTGCGATAATGAGTAACGCCATCCTTGTCATACTTGCGTGTCTGGATGCGGCCTTCAATGTACACCTGGCGACCTTTATCAAGGTATTGAGCACAAAGCTCTGCTGTACGACCAAAGCAAATGATGTTGTGCCATTCAGTGTGGTCTTCCCACTCACCGTCTTGGCCCTTCTTTCTTTCGTTTGTGGCGACTGAAAATGTGGTAAAAGCATTACCGCTGTTTGACGCTCTCTGTTCTGGTTTTTGTCCGAGTCGAGCGACTAAGATTATTTTATTAACTGACATGTTTTCTCCTTGAGTAGGTGTCGCCCAAGCTTTGGAGGAATCAAGAACTCCAAAATGGACAGAGCAAGGATATGTCCCTTGGACGACATCAACAGTATAACCAATGCACAGCAAATGCACAAATATTTTGACAGAACAAACAACAATCGCTATGATAAACATTGTACCCTCACAAGGAGATGGGATGAAAAAGAAACTGCGGTATACAAATGTAGACCAGAACGACATTGCTAGACTCAAGCACATCAAACCACATTGCCAAGGGCTTTGGCTTGTCATCAAGTTTCATGCTGGGAGCAACAACAAATGTTGGGCAAGCAGAGCAAGATTAGCAGAGATGCTTGGTCAGTCAGAGCGCAAAATCAGCAGGGGAATAGTGCAACTTGTTGATGACAACATCATCACTGTAGATAAAAGACCAGGACAAACAACGGTAATAAGATTGACCAAAACCCTAGACACTGGTGTCCCGACTACCCTAGACACATCTGGTAAGCGAACCCTAGACACGAACGTCCCGAACCCTAGACACGAACGTCCAGACACCCTAGACACTGACGTCCACCGACTAATAAGAAAGAAAACTAACAATAAGATTAATAAAAGGAAGAAAGAGAGGTCTTACTTTTATATAAAGGAGATTTTTGATTTTTGGTCACAGGATGCTGTACCTCAAAATACTAGATGGGTTGGCTCATTTGATGATTGGTATCATGCTCAATGGACAGATGCCGATGAAGCTCTTGGGGTTGCGCTTCTCCAGAGAGAATGTGAGTCAATGCAGCAATGGCTCAAATCAAAGGGAGGCAAATGGGGCGGCAAGTATTGGCAGACAGCAGTTTTGAGATGGCTTAGAGGAAAGAAGGTGCCAACACCAGAGGAGAACACAGCAAAGTTTGAGACTGCTGACGACCTTTATGTGCCTGTTGATGGGGACAGTGACGAGCTTAAGGCAATCAAATCATGGATGAGCCAACACCATCACAGTGTTAGTTTGCCACAGGAACTAATTGAGCGCATTAAAAAGGAGTTCGGCACAGTAGAAATGAGATGGCTTCGTGGGGTTCGGCCAAACATCTGGTGCTCTTTGACGCTTGAGGGATACGGGAAAGACAAGGGAATCGGTGAATGGTAATTTAAATAAAGATTAAACTTGACACCATGTTTAGCATGGCTTATAATCAAGGTATCATTTCAACAAGGAGTAAATGATGGAAACAAAAACAGTAGATGAATATATTACAACAGACATTTTAGCAGAGCGACTAAGGACAGTAATTATTGCCCTTATGTTTACCGACGATGACTTTTTCAAAGCGCAGTCACTGACTATGTATAGGGTCAACCTTTATTCGCAGGAGATAGCAAAGTTGTTTGTCAAATATGGATTCGACGAAAATGTCGTAAACAAGAAAACTATCCACAAAAATTCGACCCTGTGCAGAGAATTAAAACACCAGATGGCTTGGCACTGCAAATATGCAGGGTCAATACAATACGATATATTGGAGCGTTGTGATGATGGCGATGAACGGTTGGCTTATTTTCAGCCCGTTGTGACAAAAGGAGGTGAATCGTGAGCAAAACAATGAGACATCTGTTGGACCTATATCCAGACGGTATTGTTGACGATACAGGATATGATGAAGAAATGACTAGACGCTCAATGATGCGGAGCCATTTGGCTGAGATTGTGTTTGACATATTTGTGGAGCAAGGAAACTTTACAGACACAGTAGGGACAATACTAGAGTATGCCGACAAAATAGAGCAGTTGTTTTTACAGCTTATTGATGCAGAACAATATGAAAACTGGCTTATTGGAGAAGATGGGAAAGCCCTAATGTACGAGGTAAACTATCAGTTGGGATTGCACAACAACGCAAACAATTACAATATTCTAAGAGTTTTTGAAATTGACCGTCACTTGTGTCCAACACTGCCTGCAAACAGTGAGGTGCCGTTTTGAATTATGAGCGAGGAGATGAGGTGACATATCGAAAAGGTCGCCTCACCTTCCTGGCAACAGTACTAGACACATGGGACGATATTGTAATCTGTGACTCAGTTTTTGAAGGGTTGCAGCACATACCAGTCAATGAAATCACAAGGAGAAATCATGACAAACCAAATCAAAACACAGGTGACCAGCCTAATACTAAACTCGATGAACGACTTTTGCAGTTCAGAGCAACACTCCTCAAGACGGCTGGCATTGAGCAAATCAGTCCAATGGAAAAAGAGACTGATAAAAACGGAGGGTAATGTCACCAGCGTTTACGGTCAAACAGAACCAAGCCGTAAGAGCACACTGCCCTACGCAGTATGGATTCGCCAGGACAATGCGTACTGTGCATGCATCGACTACCACAGACACCATGGGGCATGGTGCAAACATTTAATCTCACTTGCCATTACGGCACTCAACACAACACAACCAAGACAGGACGGTACATCATGGTAAATGACCACGAACGAAATACTAAAAAAACTAAGCAACCAACATTGACAATTAACGACATAAGAGACATGGGGCTAACCTGCCGATTGCAGGGTAAAGAGTTTATAAAATACGATGGGCTTGTGGTCATGGCACATTCACACGGACTGCAGAGCATCGACACAACAATAGAGCATCAAGACTTTGAGACAGGACGATTCATCTTTTCAGCGATTGTTTCAGGTTTAAGGGGCACTTTTAAAGCCCATGGTGATTCGACAGTGCGGAATGTGAGCAAAATGATATTGCCTCATATGATTCGGATGGCTGAGACTAGAGCAGTGGCACGAGCATTGCGCTCATACACCGCAGTCGGAATGTGCTCACTCGAAGAGCTTGGAGGAGACAATGACTGAATCAACAGAAATCAAAGCACAAACCAGAGGCAGAGGTAACATTAACCATGGTAACAAATCCCGATTCGTCGGGGTGCGCATTCCCATGGACACCTATAGCAAAATAGAAAGGATTGCCAAACAATCAAACATGAGCATCTCAATGGTGATTTGCTTGTTGCTTGAATCAGGAGAAATGAAATGAATGTGCAAATACATTACACTGGGCCTCAGGTCTTCGTCGAAATGGAGAACAATGGGAAGCTGTACCAAGTAGGCAAAATAATAGAAGACAGTGTCCTCAGTGAAAAAAAGTTTTGCTTTGTCTTGGACACGCAGCATGAAGATGGCGTGTTAGCTGCTGAGTCAAACACATGGGCTGGACTCAAGCGATTGATACCATTTATCGTCGGTGATTATCTGAAGATTACCCGAAGGGATGACAATGACGAACCTACACCACCATCTGTGCTAGCCGCTCGTAATCTGGTCAAAGATATACTTAAATGATGAATGACAAAGCAATAACGATTGGCTCATGCTTCAGCGGTATCGGATGCTTCGAAATGGCATTTGAAAATATAGTGCCATCTGCAAAAACAGTGTGGCAAATTGAACAAAATAAGTTTTGCCAAACAATACTGAAGAAGCATTGGCCGAATACAATCTTGTACGATGACATCAGAGAAGTTGATGCACATGCTTTGCAACCCGTTGATATTGTTGTGGGTGGCTTCCCATGTACTGACGTCAGCAGTGCTGGTAAAAAAAAGGGAGTGATTAATGGAGAAAAGTCGGGTCTTTGGTTTGAAATGTGGAGAATCTGTAGCGTCATTAGACCACCGCTCATCGTCCTGGAAAATGTGTCAGCAATCTATTTTCGGGGACTCTCAAGTGTATTGCAGTCCTTGGCCCAAATCGGGTATGATGCTGAATGGACAAGTGTATCCGCTCGCAGATTTGGAGCACCCCACCTCCGCCAAAGATGGTTCTGTGTTGCCTACCCCCAGCGCACACGAACACAAGTACAGACTCAAGGGGAACTCACAGGCAAGCAACTGTCTCGAAGCTCAAGCCAGAACAGGACGATTAGCCAATGGAGTCAAGGGTCGCCTGTCTCCCCAGTTTGTGGAGTGGATGATGGGAATACCAATAGGGTGGACAGAATCAAAGCCCTAGGCAACGCTATCGTGCCTCAGTGCGTTGAATATGTTGCTCAGTGCATGCTTGATGCAGGGATGATTAATAAAAGTAGACACATTGATAAACATCGGCTATACTAAACATGTACAAACAAGGAGGTACAATGATTGACTGGGAAATAATCGAAGGAAACGAAACAAAGAACTACTACAAAGTGATGGACACCAGGACTTGCCACAGAGAGTCGAGCTTCTTTAACTTTGAGCTAATGGAAATGTTCAACACAAAGTTAGCTAACAAAATTTATATCTCTGAAGATAGAAAGGATTGGGTCTTTGTCACATCTGAACAAAGCGAAACTGACCATAGACCACTATTCACAATCCGAAGATACAATGTGGACCTTAAACACATCACAAACTTAGGAAACTTCCAGCAATACACTTCTGAACGCAGAGCAGAACGAGGTATCAAATTCATTTCAGCAGAACACCTCGCGTTTACTCGAGGTGAATCATGAGACTCAGTAATCTACCAGACGATTGGAATGTATGCACATGGGAATGTGAAGAATGTGGAACCGTGAGTGCTGTCGGTGATGAAGAGTGTGACTGCTCATTGAATGAAGACCAGAACGACACAACAAGCCATGAAGAAGCAGCATGGGAAGCAGAGCAAGATGCAAGAGAAATGCAATTTGATTCGTCATATTATTAATCGGTGAAAAAGTCTCGGGGCCTCGGGCCTCGGGTCTTACTGCTTACTATCACTCCTGGAAATCCAGCTGTTGACTTGCCAATGTTGACTTGCCAATATTGACATGACCATTATTTTATTGACATCGATTACACAATTAAAGCTGTTCTTTTGTTGTTTAACATGGTATATTTGGAGTACGGAAAGAGAATGATTCTCTAACGGAAACAAGGATAACAAAATGCAAGAATTCAAAATTACATTAATGATTCATACCGACTCAACAATTGGAGTCGTTCTACCGCAAGAAGAACAACACAAAGCAGAAAACAAATATCTCGTTCGCTGGGAAGATGGCGACATGAATTATTTGGACGCGGACGTAATACAAGCAGGAATTGAAAGACTAAAGAAAATTCAATCTGAATTTCGAGGTGAGGCGTGAATGTTACTAATAGCGATATCAATTCTTTTGTGGATACTGTTGAGGCGATAAAAACAGAATGTGAAAAATACCTAAACGAGTGCATGGAGTACCATCGCCAAACGTCAGACCTGAAAGACGACTTCGAAATGACAGCAATAACGCAAGAAGAAATTGAAGAACTCAAAGAGGAAATTGACGCCAAGCACCAAGAAATTGCGGCTTATTATAAAGATATCCCTAAATATCTTTATATAAACAATTCATTAAAACGGGAAATTGAAACCCTACACGAAAACACAAAGCTCAAAAACTTTTGGGCCAATTGCTTCTTGTCGGTCTCTATTTTTGTAATGGTCATAAACTGTGTTCTTTTGGTGGTATCATGATTCTCTTAGTCAAAAAGTTGTTAGTGAAGCATTGCAAAATTATCACGGGAGGAGGACTACAGAAAGGGAATTCAAAAATGCCATCCTTGACCTATGGGATAAGCGCCAAACAATGCAAGACAGGAGCAAAGCTTGCAAGGGTGAAGGGGAGCACATGCCAAGAATGCTACGCCTTGAAAGGTAATTATCGTTTCCCCCAAGTCGCTAAAGGACTTTTCAAGCGCGGTCTTTCTGTTCACAATTCGCGATGGGTTGAAGCCATGACAATTCTTATCAAGCGCCAAGTGAAAACAGACAACACCGGAAAAAAGTATTTTCGGTGGCATGACAGCGGGGACATCCAAAGCTCAGAGCACTTTGAGAATATCATACAGGTAGCTCGCAATTGTTCTGATGTTCTCTTTTGGCTACCGACTAGAGAGTATCAAACCCTTAGACAGTACAAGGGAGTAGTACCAGGAAACATTTGTGTAAGAGTAAGCGCCTATATGATAGGAGCAAAGCCCCCGAAAAATATTCCAACTTGGGCCACGACTTCGACGGTCTCATATGAAGGAGCGGATCTTACTTGCCCAGCGCCTGAACAAGACGGAGCTTGTCAAGACTGTCGTAGATGTTGGGATAACGAAATCAAAAACACAAATTATATTCAACACTAAACAAGGATAAATTATGTATTCAATCTGGCACAGAGAACCGTTTATTAAAGTACCAAGGTTTTTTGGCCTCTGTAAAACAGAAGAGGAGGCACTTGTTCTCATAGAAGAGATAGCAAAGGAACAAGACATACAAAGAGAACACTTTTACATATATTTTATTTCGCAACCTAGAAGAAAATAACCACAACAAAAGAACAAGGAAAGAACATGATATTTTCAAATGCACAAACACGATATGCAGCACAAAAAGAAAACCCCGACTGTTTTAGTTTTCACAAAGTAGAAGACGGTTATGTTTGCTTCTTTTGCGAGGTACAAAAAAATAATTGGTTGAGAAATACATAAGGATAAGACCGACCTCGGGTCCAATTTGAACCAAAGGAGAAAGCCACCCACACAACCCCGCGCGCCACGCCCCAAAGCGAAGCCCTAAACCCTTGAAAGAATCCAATCTTTCTTGGGTTTTTTTTTGTGCTAGATAACCCCCCCCCTAAGCCCTAAAAACTATCATAACTATCACACTATCATACTATCACCCCTAGAAGGGTCTCCAGGTGGCTTTCCTTGCTAGGTGACTAGGTAGCCAAACGAAGAACCAAACGCAGGTAAGCAGCTTGTCAGACCCCCCCCTATGCCTATATGAAGCACGGACAGACGCGCAGACGACAGACTTTTGAGCTGGGCCGAGGGCCTCTAGGCCCTATCACGCGGTGCAGGGGTGGCCGTAGGTTGATATAAAATAATATTTGTATACCCCCCCTAGGTAATTTTAAAAACTCACCCCCCCCCTAGTATCTTTCTTTCTTAAAATACACAGCAGTTTCCATTACATATATCGCGTGTTAAGATATGTGTACGCAATAAGGAGATGCTATGCCAAAGAAGCCACGCAACTACAGAAAGGAATACGATGACTACCATTCATCCAGTAAGCAGCGTAAGAATCGCTCGACACGCAATAAGGCTCGTAGGAAGCTAAAGCTGGCTGTGGGAGACAAGAGAGAGGTAGACCATAAGAAGCCACTCAGCAAAGGCGGTACAAACGCCAAGAGCAACCTTAGAGCGGTATCTCGTACTGCTAACCGTAAGAAGGCAGCAAAGGCAAGGAAAGCCTACTCCAAGAAGAAGTGATTCGGCACTCATATAAAACACACAGCAATTTGACAACATAACCACAACCATTGTATGTTTCTCTTAGGAGGAGTTATGACCACAAAGAAAAAGGTGTTTGTTGTTACTGAAGAGCAGCAAGTTGCAGTCGATTACATTAGCAAAGGCATGAGCTATGCAGAGTGTGCTAGAACGCTAGACATACATCTCAATACGCTATACAACTGGAGGCAGAAGCCATCATTCCAGTTTGCACTTGTTGAGGCTGGTTACATCAAAGAGAAGCAGTCAGATGACATCCTTGATGCCTATATCCAAGGCAGAGTTGATGGTCTTGTTCTCTCAGCAATGGAAGCACTTGACCTTGTTCTCAGAAGAGGAGACTCCGAATCAGCAAAGGTTGTTGCAGCCAAGTATGTACTTGAGACATTCAGGAAGCAGCCAGTTGAAGAAGAGGCGATGACAGAGAAGAAAGGCATCTCAGAGTTAAAGAGAGCACTTAAGTTGGTATGATATTCCTACCGAAGTCGATACCTAAAGAGTATCAAGCGGAAATGCTGAAGACTCTAACGGACCCAATCAAGTTCATGGGAATGCTAAGTATCCAGGACAAAGCCACAAACAAGATGGTGAAGTTCAAGCTTAACTCAGAGCAGAAGAAGCTTGTAAAGGCTCTAAGCAAGAGCAAGCGGATAATCGTACTGAAGCCTAGACAGATTGGAATCAGCACTCTATTGAGAGCGTATGCCTTCTGGAGTGCCTATGTCAGTACAGAGCCAGTATCGTGGGGTGTAATATCGTTCCATGACCGTTCGGCTAAACATTTACGCAGGATGGATGACAAGTTTCATCTAAGCTTGCCAACACTTTTGCATCGCCAGTTCGCGATACAGAACACGATAGACTTGGAGTTCAAGGAATCGGGTGCTCGGTTGAGTTCCTATACCGCAGGTGGGAAAGGCGGTACAAGGAGCTTTACATTAACGAGTGCTCACCTTTCTGAGTTTGCGTTCTATGATGATCCTGATGAGCTTTTAGCGACGGTTATGGCGACGGTTGGAGAGGGCCAAGTCATAATCGAAAGCACACCTCATCAAGCTGGCGATGCATTTCATCGATTGGTAACAGGTGCTCCAGACAACGGTTGGGAGCTATGTTGTTTTTGGTGGTGGCAGCATAAGACTTACTATGCGAAGCCACCGAAAGATTTTGAAATGTCTGTAGAAGAAGACACGCTTGCGAAACTGTATGACTTATCAGATGGTCAGGTTTTATGGCGTAGACGTCAGATACTGACATTGGGTTTGGAGAAGTTCAGACGCGAGTATCCTGCATGTTTGGATGATGCGTTTCATTTTACGATGAGCACTTATTTCCATCCAGATGATTTGGCTAAGATCACTGGTGTGTTCTTTGATGGTTCAGAGCGGTTGTATGAGGAGGCGATACCGAATGACTCCTATGTTCTTGGTGCGGATGTCGCTGCGGGCGTTGGCTTAGATTACAGCACGATAACGATTGTTTCATTGAGTTCATTGCAGCCTGTTTATCAGTGGCGGAGCAATACGGTAATACCAGTGATGTTTGCTGAGAAGATACTGACGGTAGCGAACGAGTATAATATGGCGATGGTTTTGTGTGAAAGCAATAATCATGGTCATGTTGTTTTGACGCGGCTTAAGGACTTTCGTTATCGACGGATGTGGTGTGACTCTAATGGTAAAGATTGGGTTACGACTGTGAAGTCAAAGTTAGATGCGTATGAGACATTGCGCGAGTATATTGTGTCAGAGATAATAGAGACATTAGATATGACGACATTAATGGAGCTACGGTCGTTAACTGTACAAAAGGTTACACCAGAGGCACCGTCGGGAATGCATGACGATATGGCGATGAGTATAGCGTTGGCGTATCGTTGTACTAGGGATGTGCCGCGCAGAGTTTTAAACAGAGCGCAAGAAAATGTGGTAGATGGTTTTATACGCAATAGAAGAGTTGGAAGACGAAAAGACAATCCAATCCCTTGGGAGAGAAACAGATGATTACGCCAAAGATATTGAGAGCTATATATGATGGTCATGAAGAATATTGGAGGAAAGAGCGTCCAGACATGCGCAAGTTGCGATTGGCTTACAACTGTCAATATTGGGACAAGAAGGATGCTTATGGTCAGATATTGATTGAAACGACTCGTGCATATGAGTTTGTTGAGGGATATATCGCGAGTTTGTTTACCCGTAGTCCTTCGGTAGTGTTCAAGGCAGATGTTCGTGGCAAGGGTGATCCTTTGAAGAGCCAGTTAATGGTGAATGCATTTTTGGACAGCATACGGCCACAGATGGAAGATGCTTCTCGTTTGGCTATTATTTATCCGTGTTCGTATATTAAGTTGGTTCCGAATGACAATCCCGACCCATTTAAGCGTTTGACAGCGACAGCGATAAGTCCGTGGGATGTGATTGTTGATACTGATGCTTCGAGTTGGGGTGACCAGCGTTATGTTGGTCATCGATATTATTTAAATCTGAAGGCAGCCAAAGCTAAGTTTGGTAACCGTAAGTTTCAGAGTCAGCCATTGGTAAAGTATTTAGACTTTGTTGATGATGACAGAGGGTATAGTCAGGGTGACCGCAACAAGACTGAAGAGGTTACGCCATTTTTTGAGTATGTTGAGATTGTAGAGATGTATGATTTCGAGAAGGACAAGCTGTACATCTGGAGTCCAGATTATCAGAATGGTGACAAGTTTTTGTATAAGGGTGTTGTGCTGGAAGAGGGTGAAGGGTCCTCTATTGAGGAGACTCATTATGATGCGATACCTTTTAGAAGTGCTTCTGATTTACCGATAAGCCCCATTGTACCATTGTATTATGGTCGCCAGCCTGATTTGCCAATGCGTGGGTCGAGTGCATTGTTGCGAGTGTATGACCAGGTGCAAGAAACGAATATCATTCGAACATACCAAGCAAACATGGTTCGTCGTTCAGCACGGCAATGGATTGTTGAGCAGGGTGTTTTCGATGCGGATTCCATGAGCAAGTTGGCTCAAGGTGTGGATGGTGAGTACATAGAGGTTGAGTTGTCGAATGGTCAATCGTTAGCGGGTAGCATTATACCTGTACCGCACAGTCCGGTTCCCAATGATTTGACTTCATATATTATGCAAGTGAATGAAGATTTCCAGCGTGGTTCTGTGATGGCTCCGTTTACTAGGGGAGAAGCGACTAAGGCGACAGCGACAGAGGTAACAGCCTTGGCTGCGTATTCCAGTTCAGAGATTGGTCGTTTGGCGAGAGAGCGTGATTCGATGATTGAGATGATGAGCGCAGTATATGTTTCAATGATGCAGGTATTTTTAACAGAAGATGCAGATGTGATTGTGATTGATGGCAAAGTACAGGTTCTTAAAGCAGCAGATTTGGATGGTGACTTTGGAATCTATGCTCAGGATATGGGTTCTACTCCGGTGAGCGACAGCATAAAGAAGCAGGAGTTCTTAACTTTGATACCGACTTTACAGGCATTGGGTGTACCAAACACTGTGTTGTTGCAAGAGTTGATTCGGGGTATGGATTTGCCTGAGTCATTGATGCCAGATGAAAATATGCAAGCTCCAATGATGCCTCCTGAAAGGCCACAACCACAAGGTATGAGTCCAGGTGCAATGGAAGACCCAACGGCAATGTTAGCTGGCGGTGGCGGTCCATCACCACAACAGATTTCTAGGATGTTGCCGAATGTATAGAGTGACGACTTTTGAGGAATACAGCGATGGCTGGGGAGCGCAGATTATGCGTCGCAGCTATTTGTGTACGGATTGTAAGCTTATGACTTATGTACGGTGGCGTGATCTTAATGAGATGAAGTGGCAGATTGAGTGTACTCATTGTCAAAGTCCAAGTAAACATACTGCGATGAAGCTAAGGCCGATTCCGTTGAATGGTGTCAAAGACAGTGGATATTTTGATAAGGCATTGGGGTGCTACATTGAGAGTGCTTCCCATAAAGACCGTATTTTAAAAGAGCGAAACTTGCGCCCAGTATCAGATGGAGAGCTTGAAAAGAGTATGAGCGACCAAGTATCTGATGCGCTGGAGCACGAGAAAACAATTACGACATTTCAAAAAGTGATGTCTGAAACCCAATCATTTGCGGCAGCAAGTCGCGCAATTACTGAGGAGTAATCATGAGTAGAACACAAGATGAAGCTGCAATAGCCAGTGGAAGAGACAAAATAGCAACCATGGGACGACAGATGGATTTTGAGCAAGACTCGATGCTTTCAATCGATTTACCAGAAGGTAAGTTCAGTGGACAGATGCTAAAGACTCTGATTGACAGTTTAAACCAGTTTACAAGCATGCTTGAGATGGACCAAATTGCCATTTCACCGACTGATACGACAACAATACCATTAGATTTGGTGAAGATATTGATGGCGATTACCTTAGCGGCAGAAGATGCTGGTATGGGCATAGATGTAGACTTAAACGAAGTTGTTGCAGACCGTGACCTGGCGAAAATAGCTGGTCAACTTAATACGCTGGCTAAGAACGAAGAGTTTCGTGCCTTTTTGTCTGAGAGTATTGGTGATGACATGATTATGGATGACGAAGAAGTTGAAGAAGAAGTGGTCATGGAAGATGAGATTCCTGTCGAAATGGATGAGATGGAAGACACATTTGCAAGGAGATTATAATGGAAGAGGTAGCAAACACAGCAAGTGAAGAGGCTGCGGTCGTTGATACTACTGCGGAAGATGCAGCCATTGAACTCGTCGAATCAGATTCAGGTGCGCCACCTAAGTTAGATGATTATGACCAGCGGATTGAATCTCTTTTAGAGGCTCATACATCAAAGAACGCGAAGCTAGAAACCGAGGTTAAACCTGAACCATTGCGAGAAGGGGAATCTTGGCAACAGGTTTTAGAAGCCGCTCCTGATGATGTTCAACGCGCCATGCACAGCTTACGGTCGGACTACACAAAAAAGACCCAAGAAATAAGCAAGATGCGGAAAGAGTTGGAACGCCAACAAAATGCATTTGCATCAAGTGATGCGTATCAAGCGTTGCAAAAAATTGCTGAAGAAGAGACTGGTGAGCTTGACCCATTTAATCCTGACAGCTTTAATGGGTACATTAACAAGATTGTAGCTCAGAAGTTACAGGAAGTGCTTGAGCCAATGCGTCAAGAGCAACTAAACACACAAGCGCAACACAATCTTGAAAGCTTTATGGAGAAACATTCTGAATTAAAAACAGACCAAGTTTTCCGTAAAGAGGTTCATGAAACTCTGCTTTCGAATGAGTCATTAGACCTTGAGGCTGCGTATTGGATTGTTCAAGGAAGGAGAGCAAAAGCTTCTTCTGACCGAGACATTAAGCGGACAAAGCGCACAAAGAAAGCGGCCCGTGCTGCTGGTCTAACTGTGGGCAGCGGTCGTAAGGCTGGAGCCACAATCCCAAAGGATGAACGGTTAAATGCTTGGGATATTTATGACCATTTGTTGCAACAGAAATAAAAGCGTTGTATAAAAGGTATGTGGAGGCCCCGTAAGGACACGCCAATACTAAGCCCCGTAAGGACACGCGAAATATAAAATTTTTAAACTTTCACAGGAGGATAGCCAAATGGCAATTCAACCAGATATTCTTGCGAGTACCCTGCGAATCTTGCGTGACCGCGAAGTCGATAACACATTCCGTGCGATTCCACTTCTTGATGCGGTACAGAGAGCGGGTAATGTAGAGCAAGTTAGTGGCGGACAAAAAGTAGATTGTCCCACTATTTTAACCGAACATTCAAATATTACACAATTATCGACTGGATACGAAGCAGTTAACCTTGCAGTTCGTGACCCATTACAAACAGCCACTTACAACTGGTGTGACTTTGTTGCTCCTATTGTATTGACGGAAAAAGAGCAGTTGTCCAATAAGGGCGACAGAGCGATTATCCGTATTGCTGAAGCTCGACTGAAGTCCGTTATGGGTATGCTTCAACGAGAGTATTGTAAGCAAGTTACTGCTGGTACTTCAACTGTTCTGACTGAACTCGAAAGCCTTAATGGTTCAAGTTCTGGTGGGGTTATTAGTCCAATCAGAGCATCAGGTTGGTTTGATAATTTGCCATTTGGAACTCAATCAGCATCTGTTGGTGGTATTGCAAAATCTGCATATCAGACATCATGGCAAAATCAATACATGGATGTTTCATCACAGATTTCAGGAGCATCGGGTGCAACATATACCCCTTCTGGAACTGACCTTTTCCGTGGTATGACTCAGATGATGATTCAATCACAGATTTACAGTCCTGAAGGTGAGCTTGATATAATCTTAGCTTCTCCTAACTCTTACGAGTTGTACAAGAATAGTCTCTTTACTCAAGAACGCTATACTTCTATGACCGAAGAACGGAATATGGCTGGTAAACTTGGACTATTGTTCAATGGTGCCATGATTTATATTGACCCCAACTTGCCTATTACTGATGTTAACTTTGTTGACGCTTCAGCCGCTGACCAAACTACCGGTAAGGTATCAATGTACTTCTTGAATTCAAAGCTGTTCAATGTCTATTTTGACAGAGATGCTTACTTTGAACTTGGAGATTATGAGCGGATTAGTGGTTACGCTGCTATGGCTGCAAACATTATGGTTCGTACTCAATTAACCACAGCAAACCTGTCTGGACATGGGATGCTTATAAACGGAGAGGCTTCATAATGGCTACTAATACTATACTTCAGAGTCTTAATGACTCTACAGAGGCGGCTGGCATAACCAGTTCAAATCGTCGGCAAAGTGAAACATTTATTGCAAGTGCAGCGATTGCTGCGGGTGCAGTAGTGTCTCTTGACCTTAGCAAGTCAGACAATGGTGACAAAGCATTGTATGTTCGGGAAGCAAAATCCGATAATGCAAACGCAGCTTGTCCTATTGGTGTTGCAGTAAATGATGCAGATGCTGCTGAAAATGTAGAAATTATCATACGCGGTGTTGTCGAAGAAGCTAAAGTCAAAGGCGATGTAGTAAATGTTGCAGTTGGCGATGCTCTAGTGGCTACAGGTGTACTTGGTAAACTACATGCACAAAGGTTCTTGATTGCGTCAGATGGTGCTGGGGCAGTTACGTTTCTAAATTCAAGAGCACCAGTTGCTATTGCTCTCGAAGCTGTTGCTTCTGATACAACTGCACGAGTATTTGTCGTTTGTAACTTTTAAACAATCGTTTGGGTTGTTGCCCCAGTGCATTGTTGTGTGTACTGGGGCACTTTTCCTTGGAGTGTGTATGCGTTTGTCTGAAATCCGTGATTATGTCACAAACATCCTAGACTATGACCCGACTTCGACCACATTTAGTGGGCAAGTTGACGACATTATCAACGATTGTAATAGGCGGTTATTTGCGGAGAAGCCTTTCGTATTTGCACAAAAAGAAGTCATCATATCTGCAAAGGTTGATGAGTCAGTGACTGCTACGATTGCGTTGGGAGCAACGCTCGTAACAATAGCTGGGAGTGTTCTTCCGACATGGATTGAAGGACACATCTTTGAAATAGGAGATGTCGAATACAACATTATATTTCGTGCATCGAACACAACATTTTATGTTTCAGAAGCAGTGACGGCTGCGTTTACTAGTATTACTGGGACAATCAAAATGCGGTATTTGGACCTACCGCAAGACTGCGTACAAGTTATGCAAGTGATGAAAAGGGCAATGGCATTTACGCCAATAGATCCAGGTCGAATGGTTCCGCTCACGCGGTATGAAGACGAATGGTGGAACCTACCATTGAATGAGATTAATCTCCCTAACTATTGGGTTCAATACGACGATTACAATATTGTAGCTCCTCGAAAGGTAAATGCTGCTGCGGTCACTAGTGGTGCTGGTCATGGTGTTCGTACCATTGATGTGGCGATGACATACCAGTTTGGTAATGGCAATAATGGATTCCGTGAATCTGCATTGTCAAAAAGCATAACCTTAGCATTGGTTGATACTGAGCAGTTGCAAATCAACTTTACTGCGTTGGGAGCAGACTCTGGCATTTATCGAAAAATCTATGTCCGGTGTCCAGACCAAGAGCTTAATGTATGGCGCTTGCTACCATCCACAGGTACAACAGCAACCCAACCTGCGGCACCTACTAAATCAGGTGTTGATACATTCACTGGGGCAACATTGACTGCGTTGACAGCAATGACCTTTGAACAGGATGCACCACGGTATACATATTCAGACGGTAATACGCAGAGAATACGCCTATATCCTAGGCAAGATGCGACATATGATATGTCAGTTCGGTATTTGTATAGGCCAGCACGATTGGTCGAGGCGCACGATACTCCTGAGTTCCCTGCTGCTCATCACTTAATGTTGGCCTATATGGCTCTTGAGCAAATCTTCATGAAGACAGACAACCTTAATCAGTCTCAAATGTACAAGATGAAGGCAGACCAAGAGATGGTTAAAATGGAAAAGCGGTATCTGACACAAGCGCCCAAACGATGGGTCAAACAATTTATGCCAGATGGGCAAACTGAAAGCGGTCCAATATATAGCACCTTGCGGCACATCACATGAAAAACAACATCTATAGAGTCCGACAGTTGGGCGGGATTAATCAACAATATCCGCAACCAGATGGCTCTATGTCCGAGTTGTCAAACTGGACTATAGATGAACGGACCAATGGATGGGACAACAGAATAGGGTACGAGCGGTATAACCCAGTACCTACCAACTCTTTTGCGCCATTCTCTACAACGGTTCGAGTGGACAGTTTGTATCTTTTGTCTAACCGTAGCCGAGCACAAGAAATGATATTGCTCGAATCGGCAGGGACGCTTTATTATGTCCATGACTTTGGGAATACAATGTCGTTGGTGTCCTTTGATACCAATCGCAATGTGCCAACAAACAACGAGTTACCGACCCAGTATGTAGCGTATGCTTCGAGCGTCATCATCATTAATGGGTACAACACGCCAATCAAGTTTTATGGATGGCCTTTAGACCGCACAAGCTATGGTTCTCCCCTTAGCCTTTCAACTGATTTAGGGTTCCCAACAATACCATCCGCTCCAAGCCCATGGAAAGTTCATACTAATCCTGCAACATCACCAAACAATAACTCGGTGTGTATTCCCTTCGACATTTTAGATGCTGAAGGATTTGGGATCGGTATACAAACTGACAATGCAGTTAATCGATTCCGATACAAAGTCTTGTTTGTCAGCGATACAGGTTCAGAGTCACCTCTTTCATTGGCTTCAACCAGTGTGTCATGGACAACTGTAAAAGTTGCTTCAATATCTTACACTTATGCGGTGGCACTTGAAATACCAATTGGTGGCAACAATGTCGTTGCTCGAAAGATTTATAGAACCAAAAACCTTGGTCCTTCCTTGACCAATGATGAAACATATTATTATCTAGAAACGATTCGGAACAACACCGAAACACTATACTATGATTATACACGCGGTAAAGGGTTGGGGAGTCAAGCTCCAGATGATTCTGCATCGATACCATTCCCAGCATTGACATGCACAATTGGAGCAGTGTTTGCTCAGTGCCTATTTGTCAACGGTGGTACAGCAAACGGAAGTGTGCTGTTTTTTTCCAACCCCAATAGACCAGACCAGTTTGGCGCTCTTGATTTCATTTCGGTTGGTAGTTCGCACGGTGGAGACATTACAGCCTTGCACCCATATTACAATACACTTCTGGTATTTCGCGAACACAGCATAGAGGTGCTTGTCGGTGCATATGGTTCATTCCAAATGACCACCATCTCCACAAATATTGGGACGACAGCAGCCAACACAATAACGACAATACCCGATGCGGGAGTGTTGTTTCTGTCATACGATGGTGTCTACTTATTTACAGGTGGTGGCGCTGGTGTATACGGAGGCGCTGTAGCCGATATAAAGAAGATTAGCTCTCCAATACATAGCACAATCAACTCGCTCAACAAAGCGGTTCTAAGCCGTGCTACGGCATCCTATTCGCACGATTTGAGAGAGTGGCACTGTTACCTCGCAACAGAAGGTGCTGAGAAGCCAAACTTGGGTATTGTTCTTGCTACACAGAATACAACTTGGACGACAAGACAAGGCTTTCCTGTCGGTAGTTTAATCTGTGATTCTGATGGATATTTAATATTTGGACATCATACTGGATTAGAATCGGCTGGCGACCCTGCTGGATTGTTTGTTATGAGCAATCGAAGAAGCGCAGGACAAGCTATTGTTGCAGATACGATTGTCGATAACACCGCTCCAACTGCAACATTGTTCTCAAAGTGGCATGACTTTGGTGATACAATGCTGAAGAAGAAGGTTCATTATGTGGTGCTCTACATTATGACGACAGGGGATCTCTCGTTGCCGATAAAGTATTTCATTGATTTCGATTACGACGGTATTGATGGAAAGACCATGAAACAACAACGCGCAGACCATACCGACCAATTCGTGTATGACAAAGCAATCATTGGGACATCGACATGGGAAGACCGACTTGTGACATTGGTCAGATACCCCGTTGCAATCAACAGTTGTACACATTTTGCATTCAAAGTTTCGACAACATCTGATTGTACAATAGTCGGTTACGATATACACTATACTCATATTGGAACCAAGATGATTAGCGGGAAGACACCATGAAGCAATGGACAAAAGGGAACCCGCAATCGTCAGCTTTGGTCGATGCAGAACAGTTTAATACTGAATACGACACGCATAAAGGCACTTTTAATGGTGGCTTAGACCGCACCGCTTTAACTGGAGATTGGTGCAACCGTACACATCTGAAAAGTAACGCCATGCATATGGTTGATCTTACTGACCTTGCAGCAAATACAAAGTTTACAGAAACCGCTTCAGGTGTAGCAACCACCTTTTCAGAAGTTCAGTATGATGAATATGGTGGTGGATGGGTCAACACCAACATTACTGAGACACTGACAAATCTGAAAGATGGCATGGCTCATATCGAAGTCAAAGGCAGTTTCCACCTAAATCAATATTACCAAGCGACCAAGGCCCAGACATTACGCATTCGGTTAATGCTCAACAATGTGCCAATCGTAGCAGCAGGGTATTTTACCCAGACAATGCAGAGCTTTCGAATCACAGCGGACACTCCAATACCAGCAGGCACATCTGAGTTGGTATTGCAATGGCGAATGAACGCGAAGAACACTGCGATACCCGCAGCTACACCTGTTATGCACTTGTTTGGTGTGCAAATATTATCAATTGTGAGGTGGAGATGAGCACGATAACAAATGCATCATTCATTGGTGGAGAAGACCTAACAGCCGCAACAGTCAACGCCAAGTTTCAAGACATCACAACTGCGACAACAACTGCACTTGATGAAGCCAACATTCGCAATCAAAGTATTGATATGTCGCAAATGGATGGCACCGCTTTGAGCGGAAAAAGCGACATCATCTTGGTATCAATGAAGCAAGGTTCTATTGGGTCTTCCGATACAGATATTACGGTAGGTTTAGTATATCCAAAAAATAGAACAGGAACTCCGTTGCTCCGTTCTCTAGCGCCTACAAATCTTGCATGGGGAGCAGTCCTGAGCACCAACGACATGCTTCGTGTGTATTGGTCAGGCCGATGTACGCCATTCACTGATGTACTAGGGGCCAACCGTACAGACGATAATGATTTGTGTTGGGTGTTTTGGTTGCAATGGGACATCACATCTGCTGGATTAACAAACTGGGTTGAGGTTCCAAATCAAGGCGATTGGTCAACCGAAATTGAAAGTGCTGGAAGTGGCAAATATGGAGAACCAACAGACACTGTTCTTTCTGCAACCCGAGGGATACAGGGTTCAGCAATCGTTCCCCATTATCAAACCTACATCGATAGTACAGTTACACAAGTCGTAAACAAACGCAACAACATCAATGGAACTTATTATTACAAAAATGCTGGGGCTGATGTAACGGTCTATGGTTTGCGGATAGTGGTGGGCGGCCCATATAAAGGGCACACAAATCATGAAACTGGTTCTGGTACAGACAGGAATTATCTAAAGTATTCAACAGCAGACATTGGGCCAAACGATAGAATCACTGTATACAATGCGCAGATTGCTGCGATGATTATGAGGACAACATAATGGCATATTCATTTACCAGTGTTGCCGATGGGTCTGCCCTAAGCAGGGACACAGTTGTCGCAAATCTTGATGGAGTCAAAGTCTACGCGCACAAAGTGCAAAGCTCTGCTCTGCAAACAAGTGCATTCGTGGACACCAATCACATCATGGCACCCCGATATGATGCAATGACTAACACGAGTACAAATGTCACTGGTGTTTATGTTGGGCAAAACAGCGGTGGTGTAAATCTTAAAGCATCGTTTTCAACCAAATTTAACAGCGGTCGAAGCGCAACCCAGTACCGTGTACCTGTGCCGCAAACTGGAATCAATATAGATTTGGTTAGACCCTGCTCATACTTTTTTCAATGGTGGGCCAACAGCGTAAGCAAATATGATGGTGGTGGGGCTTCTTCAGCCCAAGGTGAAACATTTTTGTATGTCTATGAAAATGACATTAATAACCAGTTTAAACGACACTCGGCACAAAGCATAATAGAAGAGACTACAACGAACAATGCCAGTCGTCTTGTGTCAGGTGGCTACAACACGAGTGGGTTCCACAGCAACGACGCATACTCTTCATCGACACTTAATATAGGCGTTTGCACTGACAGCGAGGCTGGTATGGCATGGCACTATGCATGGGGATTTTCACTTGAAGTATTTTATTTATAGGAGCAAATAATGAACCCGTTATCATTAGGATTATTAGCTGCGGCTACAGCAGTTAAAGCAGGTGGCAATGTCTATGCAGGGTCGCAGATGTTCAATCGAGATGACCGTGCAAGGCTTAAAGAGCTTGAACGAAAACGAGCATTAGGAAATCTTGGTATGACACCAGGACAAGAGGTTCGCGCTCGTAGAGATACATACCAACCGTTGCAAGCTGCTGAAAGAGAAATGCAGACCCAAACAGCACAGATGTTGGCTGGTCAAGATGTCAACCAAGGGGCAATGTTCAGAGGCATGCAAGCTTCTAATGATGCACGAATTGCTTCACGGTTAGCTGCGCAGCGTCTGCTGGCTGACCAACAGGCACAAGCTGTGGCAATGCAAGAGCAGGAAATAAGGGCGCTCCAAGAGGCAAAGAAGGCAAGAAGAGCTTCAATGGTTCAGGGCGGCACACAAGCGCTTGCAGAAGGTGCAAAGTTTACAGCAATGGAATACGAAAAGGGAAAGCGCCAGCAGCAGTTCAATGAGTCACAGGAAAGGATAATTAGCGCATATAACCAAAGCGTTGAGGATGCTCATGATGCTGCTATTTCGAAATTGTATGATGACGAGGCAGATGATATCGAATTTAGCTTTGCAGCACCAAACGAATAGAGGTAAGCAAAAATGGAAATGACAAATGGACAATTTTATGGGGCGCAAGCATCTGGCTATCGTAATCTGTATACAAATATATATAACCAAATACTAGAAGCGGAAAAAGCAAGGGGTGAAACACTTGCAGACCAACGCAAATCACTGGAGCGATTTGTATTTAAAGCAGAGGAAACAACTGCAAGAGCACGGTCAGCCTTCCAAAAAAGTCAAACGAAAGCTGGGTTATCTACAGGTGGTTTTAACAACTCTTTAATGTCTCTGTGGTCTATACAGTCCAAAAACATTGCAACCGTAGAACGCATTCGGGCAAGAGCAAGCACACAAGATATAAAGCTAGCTGACCAGAAGCTAGAAGCTATGGCTGACCATGATGCTCAATTTGTTGACAATTCTAAACAGTCTGCAATTGAAGGTGACGCTGCGGATTTTATATCAATTTTAAGTACTGCTACTAATGAAACGCAGCTTCAACAACAGTTTGACAAGCATATATCAGGCTTAATTACTACGGCAGCAAGTCAGGAAAATGGGCAAAGAGAAATACAAATGCTTGCTATTATGGAAAAATTAGACAAAGCAAAATTAGAACTTTCAGAACAAGGCAAAACAGAGCTAGAAACAGCATTGACAGCCGAAATGAATAAATACGGAGTATTTAAGAACAAAACAAGAGGAACATTAAGTACGGATTTAGATGGATTTAGGGCCGAAAGTCAAGCAAAAATTGATCTTATGAAATCAACCATAGACACAGAATACATTGGTAAACTAGATAAAATAAACAGTAAAATTGAAGGCCAAATCAAAAAGATGCTTGGCGATACAGGCGAAGACCCTGCCGCTGTCCTTGAAATCCAAGGATTACTTGAACAAAATGGTGTAAGAGAGTACATGGACGCCAAAATGAACGCACAAACACGCGAACAATTTGATGCCATAGATAGGAGAGCACCAGATGAAGTTAAAACCGCTTTTGCAGATATTAAAGCACTTGTAAAAAATGATTTGTCACTGACTCCTGGCGATTACCAAGACTTGTTTAGTTCAACGGTTTTAGAAAGTAAGTTTCGAGAAGGAAAGTATCGGTCAAAGCTTGGCCAAGTCGGGCAAGGTCAACCCCAAAAACCCTTAGAAGTCCTAGCAGCAGAACGGTATTTACAACAAAATCCGTTGCCGAAACATTTGATGACACGCCCACAAAGAGAAAAATATGAGTATGAAAACTCAGCAATGGGTCGAACAGCAAAGTTGCTTGAGGGGCGGCTTGCAAGCGACCCAGAATTTCGTAAAGCATACGAAGGGTCCAACAACAAACAACGATTGCTAATGTCATATCGTGGGTATAGCTCAGATTTTTATGATTCGATAAAGATGATTGATTACGAGTTGATTAAACCCAAGGGTAAAGTACAAAAGTTTGTGCATAAGCTCGACGCTACCCCTGACGGTGCCAACATGAGTTTTAGCAAATTTCTGGAGTTGAGCGATCAAGCGTTCACAAAGCAAGGTGACCGTGATGAAGCACGGGCATACTGGTTAGCGTTGAATACGAAGAAGTCTACTATAGATGCCGCAAGTGGAGCACCGCTGAAAAATGCAAAAATTGAACTATATGATATTGAGGAAGGGCAAAGAAGTTTAATGGAACAGCGACGAGATGAAAGAGAAATTAGACAAAGGTCACAGATAAAAAAGTCTGAACTTATTTCTGAACTAAGTGCTGAGCAAAAAGATGCACTTAGAGAAGAGTATTTATCTAATGTAAATACAGAAGCCACAGTTATTGACCCGAATTTAGCAGATGCTTCGCATGTACAGCGTGTACAAGAAATGGGAGATATTATTCTTGAAATGATTCCTGGTGCTCGTGAGTTGACACAACCGCAGTTTGATGAAGCTGTGATGAATGCGGTAGACGCTCTAGAAAGGGGAGAAGCATTACAAAGGGAACAGGGTGGTGAGGCCCAATTAAATTACTTAACAGGGGTTGACGACACTACTGAATTATATGACTATATTCAAAGTCAACCACAAGAGGAAGAAGAGGATATATTTGAGGAAGAAGAGGATATATTTGGAACCTTTAAAGCACCCGAAGAAAAATGAGCAATCCTGATTATAACCAAGACCAATTAGACAAAGCCCAAGAAGCCTTGTCAGGGTTGTATAATTTTCAAGCAGAGCGGCAGTCAAACCCTGACAACTTGGATGACGCAGCATTTCAATATGACATGCGGTTGATTCATAACGCGATTATCGATACCACATTTCAGGTAAACGCAGCAAAGACTGCGCTTGAAGAAGGAACAAACCCTGTTGATTTGTCATCATATGTCACAGTCGAACGGATACTTGATGCAGGATTTGCAAAGGAAAAAAGGAATCTGACACAAGCGTCTGCTATTGACACAATCACAGATGTGCGGAACGAAATAACTGATGTTGGAAGACAAATCGGACAGTTAATAACTGAGGATGCAGAAGCAAACAAAGAACAGATACAGTCACTAAGAGAAGACAAATCGACCTTAGAAGAAAAGCAACGCATTTTGCTTGCTAAATACAGTGAAGTCAAAAAAATAAGGCCAAATACATACGATTTTTATAGCAAAAACTATAAACCAGAAACTAGACCCAACTTTAAGCAGGAAGTTCAAGACCTGACTGCAACGCTAAGGAGCAGAGATACTGGGTTGAGTTACGAAGATGCCCGTGAGCAAGCGTTGGCAAAACTTACAGACACATATGATGACCCGATTATGCTTGACCCGTCTGGGCAAACATCTCTAGCTCAACAAAGCAAGGTTGCTCTAAGTAGCATTAATAAAGACATTGACTATAGAACTGGTACTGTTTATGACAAAGAGCTTGGTGCTAGGCGTGAGGCAACGAATGCTGAACTGGCCATGGGTGCTCTTCTTCCACAGGTTTTGTACACTCGTGGCGACAGACAAAGGCAACAAGAACTCGAAGAAAAGGCAGAGCTACGCAGAGAATCTGAACAGATTGGCGATAAAGGAGGAAGGACGATACCTGCTGAAATAGGTAAAGTTGGTTTAGGCATTGCAAAGCAAATGGGTAAAGATGCGCTAACAGATGAAAAGCCATTAAGTGAAGATGTAATCATTGAATCGCCTACAATGACCGTGATTCGTGACATAAGCGTATTGCCTAACATTGGCACTGGGGCTGCTCTGAACGCAACAATGTATGCCGTTGACAAATATGGCAACCCAACAGACCCTGAAGACTTCAACTATCGGTTGGGAGAATATTTTGTTGAAACAGCGTCAATGTTTGGGCTTCCTGATTATCCGAATCCATTTGGTATCATTGTAGAAAACGAGGAAGATAAACCGTGGCTCCAAGCTACTTCAAAGACAAACGCTGTTATGTCCTCTGTTGCAAAGTTTCCAAGCTTTTATGAGGCGTATGAGTCGTCACCATTTGTTGATTATATCGATGAAAATGGGGCTTATGGTGACCATTTTGGAAGTGCGTATGTTGGTTCTCTTTTAAGTTGGAATATGTTTGGCATGTCACTTTTGGCTGACATGCTTATGCCAATGACTCCATCAGGATACATTAAGCCCGTTGCTGCGGTAACGAAATCTGGCGTAAAAGCTGCAACCAATGCATCTTCAAAATTCAAAGCATACCTAAAAACAAATCCTTATGTTAATTCAAAAAATATTGATTCAACATTAGATTTCCTTGCAACCACAGACGATTATGGTAACATAATATCGAGTATGTATGAACCTGCGATAAAGCTTAGTGCAGGGCGAATATACAAGAATGAAGTACAAACGGTCGTCAATGATGCCTTAAAAGTATATGGAGAGGTAAAGCCAGCGGCTATTGCTGGGCATACAATCCCAACCGTCCAAAAAAATGCAGCGAGAGAGGTTTCCAATGAGTTGGCATCTCTTGGGCGAAAAATGATTTATGGTGAAAGCCATGGTACGACGGGCTGGGCACAAGAAGTAGGTGGTAATTATGAAGCGTGGAAAATAGCGACTCGAAGTCATGACAATGCTTTAAATCCATTGATACCAGTCTTAGACAACATTATTGAAGATGTTCGGTTGATTCGCAGCGGAGGAACGATTCCGAGTCCAAAATTATATGCGGCTGCATTTCGAGACAACCTGTATGAAGCGGCTAGGAATGCTGGCAAAACTGGGTATAAAGTAGATAAAAGCTACGGAGTCAATAAAATTTATAGAGAAGCTGCTGCCGATGCACAGGTCACCGAGTTTGCCATGCGCAAGACTCTGGAAGACGCTGCAATGGAGGCTTTGACCAATCGTCTACCAATAGACCAACGCATTGTTGGGAACCGCATTATCCACAACTCTAGCTTTACAGCAAAAAACTTAGATGGTGTATCAAAAATTGTCACTGATCTTAGTGGGCATACAGTAAAAGAAGGCAAATATTTGCTTACAACAAGTAGCCCAAACCAACTGGAAATATTTATATCAGGTGTTGGCGCTGAAAGCATCCGACAATCGCCACCGCTAAAAGCTTTACTGCTAAAGATAAAAAACAAAACACCATTAACACAAAAAGAGTTCCGCATATATGAAGAAGGTGTTCTTGGAGGAGCTTGGCAAAAACAGCTGTCTGGTGAAGGCGTTCGCAAGCCCGTCCAAATCTCTTCAGGAGCGTATCAAGCAGCAATAGAGCTTCGCAGCAATTCAGTGTTTCGCGCAAAGCATACCGAAATGGCAAGACAATACGCAACTTCTAAAGCAAAGGAAACAGTAGGAAAGTCCGCAGTAGGAAAGACAGCATCCAAAATAAAGAAACAAATAGGTATATTTTTTAGAGGTAGTGATGCACCACCCTCCGAATTATTAAATGCCAGGTTAGGGCTGAGTTGGTGGAAGTTTACATCTGATGAATTTGGTCGCGCTCCTGTTGCGATACGCGAATTGTTTGACAATATGAACTCGCTCTCGTCGTCAGAGTTTGATTTGATGTTGACAGAAATCAAACAGACGGAACAGAAATTGAAGTTTCTAGTGCGAGATGCAGACCGCCCAAAGGCAGTATTGTCAGCAATCATGACTCAAGGCGAGGAAATAAGGATTGCCGCGAAACAAAGTATGTTTACCCAACGCTGGTCAGATGAGTATGCCAAGCTTCGACAGAATGGGTTTGGACATAATGAAGCAGGAGAGATAGCTCTTGAAAACCTAAAAACTCGGATGAAGGCAGACGTCGAAAACAATTCGCAATTTTTAAAAGTCATGACTGATGATGACGAAGCAGCAATGCTAACTAAGATCAACACTAATGTCAGAGCAGCAATCCGAGAAGAAGAACGCTTTACAATGATAAGTCGCTTTTTTGATAACATCTATTATTATTTTCCAAATGGCAAAATGGACAAATCTGCACCTACAATTATGCGGAAATGGGCAAAAAATAAAGACCCAATCACATATGATTTTTTAAAGGGCGTTGATGACGATATAAAGCAGAGTCTTCCGAATGTTGAGTTGCGTACTTTAGTGCGTCCAAAAACAACACCATTTTCGGGGGGAGATGCATTTGTAGATTCAATTCTTATATGGACTTTTGAAACCCGCGCTAGCAATCGATTTAGCGCAGAAATCGAAACCTACATGACATTGCATCCTACCACCTATGTTGATTTGCTAAAAAAACCAGTTGATAATTTAGGGAGGCAAAGCACCCCAGCAATGCTTACCAACGCCACAGTTGAGGCAATAGCAGACATAGGTATTAAATCAGGGTCTAATGAATCTGCAAAATTGTTTGCGCAGCTTAAAAACTCAGAATTGCGCAAGGCGATTACAACCCCCGCAAACCAACACACGGCAGCACAAAAAACAGCTTTGACAAATTTTGAAGCATTTTTAAAACCCATTGTAGCTGAAGGCGAAAGAGAAGCAACTATCACGGCAATACGCAATGTTTTGAATTCGTTCGATGAGCTTGGAACGGCTGCGCTTATGCTTGACCAAAATGTTGGTGGAACACTAAATCAAAGTTTAATTAATTATTTAATGCGAGAACAGCTTACACAGAACAGCCAGCGAGGACTAATCAATAGTACAAGCGCACCTGGTATAGCATCTGCATATACCAACTTAAAGGTGGCGCTTGGTAAGCTAGGCGAAACCATTCCAATAAAAATTAAATATCCACTTGAAGATGTCATTATGGCTAATACCGTAGGTTTAAATGCCACATTCAAAGGAAACTATAAAACGCTGGGGATTGTGAAATCAAGTGCGCTTACAAACGCTAATATTGCAATTACGCCATGGAACATTATTGAGCAAAATATTACAGATGCAATTGCTGGATTTGGCATAACAAAATCTACACAAGGCAAAGTATCCGAAACAGCAATTGATTACTATCGGCCATGGATTTCAAACTTGGATGAACAGGCAATTGGTATCATTGGAGGGCATCAACTAGAAGATATCGTCAAAAAGTTAAAGATTAAGGCGGCAGGGCCAGATTGGCATCAAGTGCTTGAAAGATACCGTGATCAAACAAAAGCAAACCGACAAAACACTAACTTTAAAAACATGTTTGGTAATGCAACCGCAGATTTTTTTGAATGGTCAAAGCGGGTACAAATGACTGGCATTTTAGGAGGGGCGATTGGACCAAATACGCGTTATCATGGGGTAAATGTTGTTGGCGCTCCATTTTTGATGGTTGCAGAGCTTGGCGTAAACAAAACAGCAAAAGTCCTAACAACAGAGATGCCGTTTGTAAAAAAGTTTTATGATTACACAAGAGGCAAGTATCAGGATACTGATGTATTCTTCACAGGTGCTCAAGGCAAAAAGTATACCTATGCTGAGTACGCAGAGCTTGCTGGACAAAGCAATATTGCAACCACCTTTTCAGCCTCGCTGTTCGGTGAAACATCAATAAGTGAGCTTTTACGGGCACTCAAAATTACTCCTGGTGGGGAAGAGGCAAAATTAATTATAAGAATTTGGCGGCAAATGGACCCTTCATCAAGAACTTATTTGACAATGTTGGCCCATGAATCAGACATGGTTTATAGACATGCAGTTTTCAGAAATGGCTTGCGAGAGGGCCTTAACGCTAAAACGGCAGCAGTACAAAGCCGAGAGGCATTGCTTAATTATGGGGCTGCGCGAAACAGTGTGTTAGAAAGATTATTTGGTAAGAATGTTGCTTTTTGGTCTTTCAGATACATGGCGTATTTGGGTTATTATAAGGCGCTTGTGGCAGGTAAAGATGATGTTGCAAGGTTGCTGCGTGTCCATGAGGCATACAATAGGCAAAGCGAATCTTATTTTACGGGCAACAATCGCGAACAAGCGCGCCTTTTTCGGCAAGTCGTTGAATCAACAAACACTCAACAAATTACTATTGGTGGAATGCAAAACCCAGCATATGAATCCATCTCGATTTTTTTTGAAGGATTGGCTGCCATGGCTGTTTACAGCACAAATTTGTTTTCGGAAGACCCGAGCTTAGGTGGAACATATAAATTAAAAGAACAAGACACCCGAACGTCCTTTGGCAATTATATGAAAAATAACAATCCATTTTTACCTATTTACCAAGCTGGGTATAGGTATGTTGAAGATTTGTTTAAAAAAGATTCTGGCAGAGAGATGTATTTACCAGATGTGTATGTGCTTGCGCTTAATAAAATGTCACTTCAGAAGCGTCAGGAGTTTATGAAATTTTTTGAATTAAAAACAGTTGGAGTGGTGCCCAAAGAATATAGCCCTACACACCAAGCACAAGCCTATAAGTTTTCAACAACACCCGCCAAAAGAAAATGGACTGAATGGATGGTATGGATGAATGTCATGGGATTTGAGCGGTTCAGTCAAGACACACTAAAAACAATGGCAATAGCAGATGTTGGTGGGCAAGATTACGAGCGAGGGTATTACCGTGCGCTCCAAATGTATGGCCATAAGAATGGGTACAGCGTTATGTCTAACTGGGCTGGTGCTGCGATAATGTACCAACTTGGTCAAGTAACGCCACTTAAACAAGATACACCAGAGGCAGCTTTCCGAATGTCGGAACGGGCCACGCAAAGAGAAATTCAAGAACCAATTAAATAATTTAATGATATAAACAGTATAGGAGAAAATCATGACAGCAATCGTAGGACAAAATGGGGTAGGCAGGTCTGCCACGGGGTCAGTC
>ENA-UOXV01001539-UOXV01001539.1-marine-metagenome-genome-assembly--contig:-NODE-1539-length-32056-cov-9.087872_pt1 | contig 32056 bp, 26 predicted proteins | sample MGYA00238165_ERZ766961 | MGnify/ENA primary metagenome ERZ766961 (study PRJEB28924, sample SAMN03173240) | marine metagenome | biome: Marine; feature: Water; material: Subsurface seawater | place: North... | reverse complement strand
CTGTCTTTTCAAAATCTAATGCTAATGATTTTAAAATTTCAATTTTTGTTTCTTTTCTCAAATTAGGTCGAACTGTTAACATTTGATGAATTTTTGTAGCCCTATCTGGTTCTTCATCTCTAAGAAGATTCCCCAATTGAAGGTATGCATCAATATGATTAGAGTTTTTCTTTACAACAGAACTTAGAAGAGATATTGCCTTACGTTTATCATCTAAAAGCATAGCATTTAAAGCATCTGTATAAATATTATTTGTATGTTTACTCTTTGAGGGTTTTTGATAAAAATAAGCTAGCCATAAAGCAACTAAGACTAAAATGGATGAAAAAATAATATAAAAAAGATCCAATATTAATAATCCTCACCCTCAACATTATCATAGAGACCTTCATCGATAGCGACATTCCTTAAGTCATTGAGTTCGTCAGTCAAAATCCTATTTTTATTTTGTAAGCTTTTAATTTGCGACTTATTAGAGATTATTATAAAAACTGCTGATAAAAAACCAGCAGCAACACCAAAGAGCAAATTAAATAGGAGAACAACATTTAAGAAAGCATCATTTAGACTATAATTGAAGAAAAAAATATCTATTTTTTCATTTGAGTTTTGAGTCATGAAAACAATAATAATTAAGTTGAAAATTATTAATAGAAAAATTTTTATTAAATGCATTAAGCGACCTTCACTTTTTTTGATATCTCTCCATACAAAGTTATGCCTTTAGACTTAGTAATCAAAACAGGAACCATATCATTCACCTTAAAGTCTAACTTGTCAAAAACCACCCATTTATTAGAGTCTGTTCGTCCAGCCCATTTATTTTTGTTTCGCTTGCTTGTTTTCTCTATTAATATATTTTCAATATTTCCTACAAACTTTTTGTTTCTAAGAGCTGTGTGTTGTTTTTGTAATTCGATGACCTGAGCTAATCTTTCTTGTTTTATTTTTTCCTCAAGATGATCATCATACTCTGTTGCTTTTGTGCCTTTTCTAGGAGAATATTTAAAAGTAAAAGCTGAATCAAAACATACTTCATTCATAAGGTTAATAGTATCATTAAAATCTTGTTCTGTTTCACCTGGAAACCCAACTATAATATCTGTGCTTATTCCAACTCCAGGTAAAGTATTTCTTATTTTATTTGAAAGTTTAATAAAATGCTCTCTTGTGTATGTCCGGTTCATTCTTTTAAGAATTTTATTAGAGCCTGACTGAAGGGGTAAGTGAATATAGTTGCAAATATTATCGCGCTCATACATTACATCTAATAATTCCTGATTTACATCTTGAGGGTGTGGACTGGTATATCTTATTCTTTGAATACCTTCAACCTGTGCGACCGCATCTAATAATTCAGGAAACTTAGAGTTTTCATGACTATATGAATTTACATTTTGACCAAGTAAAGTAATCTCACTATACCCTTGACTCACAGCATTTTTAGCCTCATTTATAATTCCTTCAATGCTACGACTACGCTCTCGACCTCTAGTAAAAGGAACAATGCAAAAGGTGCAAAATTTATCACAACCCCTCATAATCGTTACCCAGGCATTGACTCCATCTTTTCGACTGGGGAATAAGTCATCATAAACCTCATGTTTTGATAAAACCGTATCAACAGCACTTTTATGATCAAATTCGTGACGGCTAAGTATTTCAGGCAACCTTCTATATGAATCTGGCCCTAATACTATGTCAACATATGGTTTATTTTCTAATATATCATGCTTCATACTTTGAGCCATACAACCCAAAACTCCGATAATCATAGAGGGGTTTTTTCGTTTTAGTAGGTTATACCTACCTAAAAGGGAATGGACTTTATCTTCAGCGTGTTCTCTTATTGAACAGGTGTTAACAAACAATATATCAGCTTCATCAGGTTTTTCCACAGCATAGTGACCTTGCTCTTTTAAAAACGTCTCAACGAGTTCAGTATCTGACACATTCATTTGACAACCATATGTCTGAATATGATATTTTTTATTCAACAATCTTCTTATGAATTATTTCTAGTTTCGAGCCTGAGTAAAAAAGAAGTCACTAGGGTTTTTTGGAGTTCCTCGATAGTGGACTTCGTAATGTAGGTGAGGAGCAGTAGATCTTCCTGTATTACCAGTTTCTCCGATAATATCACCTCTTTTTATTTTTTGACCATGCCTAACAAATATTTTTGATAAATGCGCAAAAGTTGTTGTATAACCTGATGAGTGACCGAGTTTAACATGATTTCCAAATCCACCAATATAATATGCTCTTTTAACAACACCATCAGCGGGAGCAAATATTGGTGTTCCTAAAGGAACTGAAAAATCTTGGCCTTGGTGAAAACGACGAACATTATCAATGGGATCTTGTCTATACCCAAAGCTAGAATTAAGGAAGCCTCCACTTACAGGTCTAATGGAGGGAATATGCCTAATACGATCTATGTCACCCCTCACTTTTTCATAAATAGTTTCATAACTAGCTAATTCAAAATTTACTTGCCTAGATAATTTTTCAATATCTAAGTGTAAATCAGATATTTCTCTGCCGATTACTGGAGCCAAATTATTTAATATTTTTGATTCTTCGTGGGTAGCTCCACCAACACCTAGTTTTCTAATATCTTTATCAACTTCTGGCATACCAGCATACAAGCGCACAGCTTTGTCTTTTTCTTCAATATCTAAGATCTGTCGATCAAGTTCTTTGAGCCTAGATTGAATTACATCAATATTACCAGATACAGCACTGTAGCTAGATTTAAATTCTTTAAGTCTTTTATCATATAGAGAATTACTAATATAATCTGCACCTATTAATAAAACAGAACTCAAAACTACTAAGCAGACTAAAACCAACCCAACAACTTGGGAGTTACTAAAATGAAACTGCTTTACATTGTCATCTGAATCAGAATGAAGAATATATTTTTTATTTAAAAACATCTTTTATTTTTTCGAAAATTAATAACTACAAATTCTTATATATTACACAAACTAATTGCTACTTACCAAATCCTTTATTTTACTCTTCCTCTTGGAAAGAATTTTCACTCTGAGCATCTAAATTCATTTCTATATCACTATCATCGATGCCATATTCTTTTTTAATATCAATTATTTCTACTTCTTTTTTTGCAACATCATTTGACAAACTATCAACCTCTTCTACGAGACCAAAGAATTCTTTATTTGCAGTAAAATTAGCCATATTATTATTCTTTGTTTTTTCAAAAACTAGCCTGCCTAATTTTTCATAAATTTTTATTTTATCTTTTTGGACTTGCGAAATATCATATTTTAACTTTGAAATTTTGGTGAACTCTTCTCCTTTTGCAACAGCAACCCTACTTATTTCTTCTGCCTTTTCAACAGCAGAGGCACCCCACTCTTTCATATTGTCTTTTAAATCGTCCCAAAGCTTATTCATTCTATATATTTTCCTAAATTATTAATTTATTTGACTTTGCAAACTTAATCCTACTGACACTAATTATTAATACCAATTTGCTTTACATATTTTATTTCTTCAATATCTTTTAGTAAATCTATTATTGTTTTTTTTAAAGGACTATCTAGCCTAATAACTCCAAGCGCTAGTTTATCATTATTCCCCTGACTCAGTAAATAAGCACCAATATTAATGCTGTTCTGTCCAAGCAATGTACCTACTTTACCAATGACACCTGGAACATCATCATTTTTAATAAGTAAAAGAGTATCACTTAAATTGACTTCCATTTTGTAACCCATTAAGTTGACCAGACGAGGAAAGTTATCATCAAATACACTACCATCTAAAGTAATGTTTTCAGCTGAAATCACTTCTGCACTAATTAAATTTGCATAATTAGAATCTAATGTTGTGTAATTCATCGAGACTTCGATACCTAGTTCCTTTGCAATTGCTTCAGCATTTATAAAATTTACTCTGTCTGGCACTCTTTCTGTTAATAAGTTCTTGAGAAATGATAAAGCGATTGGTTTAATTTGATTTAACTCCCCGAAACAATTAATAGAAACCTTTTTTATCGGGCCATCAGAAATTTGACTATGAATCGAACCAAGGTTTCCAGCTAAATCCAAAAAAGGAGAAAGCGCTTTAAAGTCAGAAGAGTTTTGGATGGGAAAATTGACAGCATTTTCCAATGATTGATCAACTAAATAGTTTTTGACTTGTCTACATATAGTTGTACTTACACCAGCCTTAGCTTCTATTGTTGAACCACCTAAATGAGGAGTAAGAATTAAGTTTGGCGATTTAAGCAAAGGGTTGTTTTTTGAAATTGGCTCTTGTCTAAATACGTCAATGGCAGCTCCAGCAATTATTTCTTCATTAAGAGCTTTAGCCAAGTCTTCTTCATTTATAATTCCTCCTCTAGCTACATTTATTATCCTTGCCTCTTTTTTCATTTTTGATAACATCTTGTAGTCAAAAAGATTCTCAGTATTTGCTGTTAAAGGAATGTGGACAGTAATAAAATCTGATTTTTCAACTAATTCATCTAATTCAAGCAATTTAATTTCATCAGATTGAAACAAATCCTCTCTAATGAAAGGATCAAAGCCTATAATTTCCATGCCAAACCCCTGAGCTCGCTGCATTACTTCTCTTCCTATCTTACCTAGGCCCACTATTCCTAGAGTTTTATTTCTAATTTCTGAACCAACGAACTTGTGCCTGTCCCAATTCCCGGCTAATAAAGATTGATGCCCGATACTTACATTCCTTGATAGTGATAATAGCAAAGCTAATGTATGTTCCGCAGCGCTGATGGTATTAGCATCGGGAGTATTCATTACTACAACGCCTTTCCTGGTCGCAGCAGAAATATCAACGTTGTCGATACCAACTCCAGCTCTACCAATAACTGATAACGAATCCGCTTTTTTAATAATGCTTGCGTCAAGGGTAGTACCACTTCTGATTACCCACCCATTTGCTGATGCTATGTGCTCATAATTTTCATCGATTTCAATGTTTGTAGCATCGATAATTTCAATATCGTTTTGTTTAAAAATATCCAACCCTTCATCAGAAATAGGGTCAGAAACAATCACTTTTATTTTTAAACTCATTATCTACGACATTGACTGATTAGATCGAATTAAGTTTAGTGCAGAACCTGCCTTAAACCAATTAATCTGGGCTTCATTAAAGGTATGGTTGCATAAAATAATTTCAGAGCTACTATTATTATGAACCAATTCAACTTCTATTTGTTTTCCAGGATAAAATAAATCTAAATCAATAAAATTAAAAGTGTCATCCTCTTCAATTTTATCGTAGTCTAGTTTATTTTCAAATGTTAAAGCAAGCATTCCTTGCTTCTTCAAATTTGTTTCATGGATGCGAGCAAATGACTTCACCAGAACTGCTATTACACCTAGATGCCTAGGCTCCATTGCAGCGTGTTCTCTTGAAGAACCTTCTCCATAGTTTTCATCACCTACAACAATGGAACCAACATTTTTAGATTTATAGTATCTAGCTGATGCAGGAACCTCTTCATATTTATCACTAATTTGATTTTTCACAAAGTTAGTTTCATTATTAAAATAGTTGGTTGCTCCAGTGAGAAGATTGTTTGATATATTATCTAAGTGTCCTCTGTAAAAAAGCCATGGACCCGCCATAGAAATATGATCTGTTGTGCATTTTCCTTTTGCTTTAATTAATAGTTTTACATTCTTTATATTTTTACCGCTCCAAGGTTCAAAAGGCTGCAACAATTGCAACCGCTTAGAATTTTGGTCAATCTTAATTTCGATATTATTCCCATCAAATTCAGATGGGTCTAAAAAGCCATTATCCTCAACATCAAAACCAGCAACTGGAAGTTCTTCCCCAAATGGCTCATCTAGAAAGACCTCAACTCCATCATCACTTAAAAGACTATCTTTGAGAGGGTTAAAATTTAAATTTCCGGCAATTGCCATCGCAGTAACAATTTCTGGAGAAGCTACGAAGCCATGAGTATTGGGGTTTCCGTCAGCTCTTTTGGCAAAATTCCTATTAAAAGACGTAATAATTGAGTTTTTTTCATTTTTATCAGCTCCTTTTCTGTCCCATTGACCAATACAGGGTCCACAAGCATTAGCCAAAACAGTACCACCAATTTTTATAAAAGCTTCTAAATAACCATCTCTTTCTACAGTGTATCGAACTTGCTCTGAACCAGGTGTTACTGTAAAGTCAGATTTGACAGATATATTTTTATTTTCCGCTTGCTTTGCAATAGAAGCTGCTCTGCTCAAATCTTCGTAAGACGAGTTAGTGCATGAGCCAATTAAGCCAACATCTAACTTTAAAGGCCAACCTTCAGATTTGGCTGTTTCACTTAGTTTAGATATCGGAGTGGCTAAATCTGGAGTAAATGGACCATTTACATGCGGCTCAAGATCACTCAAATTAATTTCGATTACCTCATCGTAAAAATCTTCAGGAGAATTATAAACTTCAGAATCAGCAGAAAGATGTTGCTTAATTTCATCTGCAAGTTCAGCTAGTTCTGTTCTGGAAGTAGATTTAAGATAGTTCGACATTTTACTATCGTAAGGGAAAATTGATGTCGTCGCACCAATTTCCGCACCCATGTTACAAATCGTTCCTTTTCCTGTACAAGAAATTGAATCAGCACCCTCACCAAAATACTCTACAATAGAACCAGTCCCGCCCTTTACTGTAAGTAAACCAGCCAATTTTAAAATAACATCCTTTGGCGATGTCCACCCACTCATTTTTCCTGTCAATCGTACGCCAATTAATTTGGGGAATTTAAGCTCCCAAGGCATTCCAACCATCACATCTACAGCATCAGCACCACCAACACCAATTGCGACCATACCGAGCCCGCCAGCATTAACAGTATGACTATCAGTACCAATCATCATCCCACCAGGAAACGCATAATTTTCTAAAACCACTTGGTGAATAATACCAGCACCGGGCTCCCAAAAACCTATCCCATACTTTTTCGAAACTGATTCTAAAAAATCATAGACTTCTGAATTTGAATCTTTCGCTCGGCTCAAATCTTGGTCTGCGCCAATTTTTGCTTGAATCAGATGGTCACAATGTACAGTTGAGGGAACGGCTACTTTCTTTTTACCCGCCATCATAAACTGTAAGAGAGCCATTTGAGCTGTTGCATCTTGCATCGCTACGCGATCCGGATTAAAGTCAATATAGGAAGAGCCCCTTACTGCTTTTTCAATATGGTCTATTGAATCTAGGTGCCCAAACAATACTTTTTCACTAAAAGTAAGGGGCCTATCTAGTTTCTTTTTTGCAATAGAAACTCTATCAGTATAGACTTCATAAAAATTTTTGATTATTTCTAAATCGAACATAAGCTATAATATATTTTTGGTTAGTTTTGGAACATTAAACGGATAAAATCATTAAATTAATACGGTCAAAAGATAATCTTTTTTTCTTTTTATAACAAAGCTTCTTAACGAAATGAAAAACACTAATTGAGACTACTTAAAAAATCATCTGTTTTATCATTTATTATTTTTAATCTAATTTTTTCGAAACATAATATTGAGATTATAAATAATTCAGAATCAGTTCTCACCATAAAACTTAGTAATTCAGCAAAAACGCAGGCAGATCTTTTTGTAAATCATATTTTCGTAGGTCTCCCAGATAAAAAACTACCAAATATTGAACTGCTTTCATCTCAAATATCTAATTCCACTTTCCCCTTAGAGCCTCAAATTGGAAAAACATACGACTGGATTGGTGTGCAAAAACACAAGAATTTAAATGTCGGTATTTTAAAAATTAATCCCATCATAAACAGCAATAGCTATTACAAAGAAATTATTTTAAAAGTAAGCTTTTCTTCATCTCGCTCAGTTTTTCGACAATCAGATAATAATGAGGAAAAAACACTTTCAAATAAAATTATCAATTGGGATATTGCGAAAAATTGGTTTTTAGAAAATGAAGTTAGGCCTCGAATCAACACCGCTAATAGTGAAAGCGGCGATTGGATTATCTTTGATGTTAAGACAGATGGTATAAAACATCTTTCTTACAATCAATTAAAAAGAATTTACATGGCATTAGACGATCATGACCCAAGGACTATATCAATTTACACCAATCCAACTGTCGGACGAGCTAAGAGCCAAGAAACGAACGTATCAATTCAAGAAAACTTAATTGAATTGCCTATATTATTCATCGGCGAAGAAGATGGTGCTTTTGATCCCGGTGATAAGATAATTTTTTATGCTCAGGGGCCCTCAGGTTTTGACATTAATCAAAATTTAGTAAAATGGTCGCAAAACTTATATTTTAATAATAGTAAATACTGGCTATTCATACCAGACGACAGCACAATTATAGGTAAACGAATTTCAGTAACTACTGACCCGAATCAAATTGAACTAACACTTGATTATGGAATATCTTACATGCAAAAAGAAATTGATTTGGTTAATCCTGCTCTTTCAGGTTTAAAATGGTATGGCCCAACAATTAAAAATGGGAGCACACAAATAATCTCCACAAATACACCAAATGGAAAATTAGAAGTTGATAGTTATGTTGAATTAAAAATTAAAGGAAATTCATTAAGCGGGTCACCAAGCACCTATCATAGTGTTGAATTATATGCAAATATGATAAATCAAAATAAAATCGGCAATACTATTTCGTGGTCAGGCAGTGGCGAAAGAACGATTTCAGGTACGATACCGAGTCAGTATCTAAATCAAATAAATAATAACTTTTTTGTAAGTAATTTGAGCTCCGATAACAATTCTTCACCGCTAATCGACTATCTATATTTTCGATATGGAAGAAAACTAATTTTCAATTCAAAAACCCTTGAGTTTTTTTCACCAATACAAAATACTGGATTGCGTTTTAGTTTTTTGAATGAACTATCAGAAGACTGCCTAGCTTTTGACATATCCTCCCCTCATGCTCCCAAACAAATTAAAATTAAAAGCAATAATAAAATTGAAGTCCAAAGTCCAGAGAACAGCATAGGCAGATATATTATTTTCAATAAAAACGCAGTTGATTCTGTTGATAATTTAGTGCACCATGGAAACATTACATTTTCCAAACTTAGAAACTTTTCTTCTAGAGCTAATTATATAATCATTGGTCCTGAACAATTCGCAGGAACCGCCCAACCATTGGTTAATTTACGTCAGCCCGCTGTCTACGCTAATCTTGAGGATATATACATTGAGTTTTCTGGCGGTAATAAAGACCCTATGGCAATTAGGAGCTTTTTACAATGGACTCAAGAAAATTGGGCTTCTCCAGCGCCTATCCACTTGCTTTTGCTTGGTGATGCTGGCTATGATTATAGAGATATAAATGGTTTGTCAGCTATAGTAGTACCCACTATTCAAGTTCAATCCTTTATTAGCTATCCTTCTGACGATAGATTAGCAACAATCTATGGTAATATTCCTGAACTTAGTATTGGTCGATTTCCAGCAAAAAATATTTCACAAGTAGAAGATTTCATAAAAAAGATTGAATATATCGAATCAAATAATAACTTCGGGCCGTGGAGACAAAAAGTAACTTTAATTGCCGATGACCCTGCCAGGCCCGAACCGAACCATGGTGGAATAGCTACTGGAAAGAGCCACACATTAAACTCTGAGAGTTTATATGAAATAATACCCTCAAAAATTAATGTTGATAAAATATATATGCTTGAATATCCTGAGGTAAGTGATGGTTCAGCGTATGGCGTTACAAAGCCAGATGCAACTGAAGCAGTCTACAATGCTTTAAAAAATGGCACGGGGATAATAAACTACATAGGCCACGGTTCAGCATTCCAATTAGCTCAAGAAAAACTGCTTTATTTAAATAGGGGTGATTTGGAAAAAATAAAAACAAATAAAAAACTACCATTGTGGATTGTTGGAACATGTTCTTTCGGTCACTTCGATGACCCTCTTGCAGAGTCATTTGGAGAAGAACTGATTAGATATCCTATGGATGCAGCATCTGCAGTTATTTCGACATGCCGGCCAATAACTGTGACAGGAAATGAAAGGTACACACAAGATATTTTTGAAAACTTATTCCCAAATGGTCAAGTAACTGAAACAACCGTAGGAATCTGTTTGCAGTCAATAAAAAACGGATCAAGTGAGAGTGAATATTTTCATTTGTTTGGTGACCCTGCCCTAAAAATACCTATATCTTTCAATAGTTTTGAAAATGCCACGGTAGAGCCAGAAACACTAAAAACGCTTGGAACTGGAGTTATAAAGTTTAATCAAGATTTAATAAAATATAATGGCGCGGGTACTATCCTATTAAAAGATGCAAATCGAAATGTCACTAGGACATACGACATAGCATCCAGCGCTCAGACCTTGTCTTATGAGCTTCCTGGTGCGACGCTGTTTCGAGGAAACTTCAGTTTTTCAAATGAAGAAAATTCAATTCAAATAAGAGTTCCTCAGGATATTTCTTATTCAGGAGATGCTTCAAAAATTTTAATATACTTGCATGATGACGAACAAGATATTATCAGTGAAATTAGCTCTGTTTTTATTAATGGCGGTGATGCTACACTCGATATAAGTGGGCCCATTATAGAATTTATATCAGGAGATGGCAGATTATTTCAAACTGGAGACCATAAAAAACTTTCAGAAAATATTATAATCCAAATATCCGATCCAATAGGAATTAACTTAACAAAAGAGCTCGGACATTCTATTATACTAAAAGATTTAAATACTAACAGCTCTTATGATGTTACTGATGATTTTATTTACAATGTAAATAGCATCACTACAGGAAAAATATCTTTAGAAAATTATGTATTGTCCCCAATAAATCTTATTGTTAGCGCTTGGGACAATGCAAATAATCCTTCAGAAAAAGAGATTTTGTTGTATTCTGCAAGCGAAGATAAAATACGCATATACAATGCTTTTAACTTTCCAAACCCTTTCAGCAATCAAACAAAATTCACTTTTGAGCTTTCTTCAAATGCGCAAGTATCAATTAGCATTTATACTGTAGGTGGTAAAAAAATAAAACGTATCGATAATAAATCTTATCAGCAAGGATTCCATCAAGTAGATTGGAATGGACGCAATCAATTTGGAAGCCTACTTGCAAATGGCGTATACATATATAAAATAATCGCAAAAAACAGCACTAGCAGTACTAGTCATATTGGCAAAATAGCTATTAATAGATAATTGTAATAAAGTGAAAAAGGACAGAAACATAATACTGGCTTCAAATTCTCCCAGGCGATCGGACTTGTTAAATATGATAGGCCTGAAATTTGATATAATACCAAGCAATGTGAATGAAGAAGAAAGTATAGAATTGTATGGAAAGTACTTTGCAGAGTACTGGAGTCGAGAGAAAGCGATCTCTGTTTCACAGAACAACCCTGGTAAACTAATTATTGGTGCAGATACAATAGTTATTGTTAAAGGAAAGATTTTAGGGAAACCCAAAAACAAAGAAGAAAGTATTAAAATGCTAAAGATGCTTTCAGGTAGCGTTCATCGTGTAATCACTGGTGTTACCATATTTTGTAAACGTGAACGAATAATTAAAACGTTTAGTGAGACAACTAAAGTATCTGTTTTAAAAATCCCTGACGAAAAATTAACTTTTTACATTAATAGCTTCAACACACTTGATAAAGCAGGTAGCTATGGAATTCAAGATTGGTTTTCAGTTTGGATAAAAAAGATAGATGGTTGCTATTACAACGTTATGGGTTTACCCCTATCAAAATTTTACTTTTATTATTCAGAAATAATGAAATATTATTCTCCCAATAATTAACATAAGAAAATATAATTCACTAAATGATATATTACTCTGAAAAAGTGATTCTAGTTTAAATAAGAACATTGAAGTATTTTTGTATAAATTAATGATATAATAATGGCACAATTTTATAAAGAATTAAAAGAGTTAAGAATTTCTAAAGACATCAGCCTTGAGGACTTAGAATTAAAGACAAAAATAAATATTAAATACCTAAAAGCAATTGAGGAGGGAGACTTCAATATTTTACCTACTCCTTATTTACGGCTTTTTATACGAGCTTATGCTATCGAAATTGGTGGAGAGGCAAACAGAGCTTTAGATCAATTAGATTCATTTGTAGGGAACAAAAAGCCATCTGTGAGTGCTTCCATTAAAAGAAACGATAAAGAAGAAGATGAGCGTTTTGACAATTCTAGTATATTGAGTGTTTTATCTAATTCAAATTTAAAACTTCGCAAAGATGTGCTGAAGGTTTCAATGCTATCAATCTTATTTGTTTTTTCAATTATTGTAGTAAAAAAAATCTATTCTAATGAAAAAAGCAAAAGCAAGCAATCATCGCAACAATTAAATCAAAAAAAAATTAATATTATTTCAGAAGAAGAACTTTTAACCGACTATAATGAAGATAAATTCATTGAGAAATCACTTAACATTGAACCGCCATTCTTCTTTTCAATCAATACAAATAGTCAAGTTGGAATTATTGTTACGCAAGATACATTGAAACCATACACCAAGTATTTATACCCCGGGACTGAATTAGATTTAGAGGGTTTTATAAAAACTGCTCAAATAATATTTACAAATACTGAAAAAGTCAAGGCAAGACTAAATGGTATAGACTTATCGTTAATTGAAAATTATCCACACCCTTTAAAATTGATAATACGCGCATCCCCTCCTAGTATTACTGTTAGGCTTTACACGCCTTTTAATTAAAACAAGCGTTCTAGAAAAAATTTACAAAAATTTATGTATTGCATCATGCAATACACATTCTTCCTTATTCTTCAAATATTTATTGTTATATAATCCCTAATTATTTAAGATAGTGGTGAATTGTGGGTAACTTTCCCTACTTTTTAAATAAACATGACGTTAAATAAAGATACTTTCACAGGTGAATATCAGTATTCACTGGATTCTAAAGGTAGAGTAAACATTCCTGCCAAGTTCAGGCAAGCGCTATCAAAAAAGAATCAAAACACTTTTGTAGCCACAAGAGGTCAAGACCCTTGTGTATGGATATACCCTTTGACTGAATGGAAAAAAATTGAGGACGAACTTCGTAATTTGTCTTCAGTATCTGGTATTCATAGAACTTTTATTAGGCAGATTGCAAGATCTGCTACCCCTTCCACATGCGATAAACAGGGGCGGATTTCTCTAAGTCCGTCCCTGATATCATTTTCTCGTATTGATAAAAATGCTTTGATCATTGGCATGATTAATAAAATTGAAATTTGGGACCCCGAAACGTTAAAAGCTGTTGATGAAAAAAATATAAATGAAGACTCAAATGAGCTTAACTCATTAGCTGATAAAATAGTGATTTAATCTCTCAATGACTGTTCCAAATTTTCCTAACCATATACCAGTCATGCCAAATGAAGTATTATCTCTGATGGATCTCAATCCTCAAGGAAAATATGTAGACGGAACATGTGGACTTGGTGGGCATGCGGAAATCATTCTATCTGGACTTTCGAAAAATGGTTTTCTATTAGGACTAGATGTTGATAAAGACGCTATAGGTATTTGCAGAAAACGTTTAAATAATTTCAAAACCAATTTCCAAATTGAAAAAAAATCTTATGCAGAAATGTCAAATATTCTAGAAACTCTTGATATAGGTCAGGTAGATGGAATTTTATTGGACTTAGGTTTGTCATCATTACAGTTAGATTCAAAATCAAGAGGTTTTAGTTTTAAAGAAACATCGCATCTAGATATGAGATTCGACCAAGATAGCAATGTTGATGCTGCTAATCTTATAAATAAATCTTCGGAATCTGAGATAGCTGATATTATATATTATTATGGTGAAGAGAGACGGTCAAGATCAATAGCAAAAAAAATATTTCAAAATAGGCCTATAAATAAAGTTGACCAGCTAGTTGAGATACTTAAGAAATGTACACCTCCCCATAAAAGAAATAAAACGCTAGCAAGAGTATTTCAATCTTTTAGAATCGTTGTTAATAAAGAGCTCGATAATTTATCTAGCTTCTTAGAAAACTATTTAAGTTGCTTAAAAATCGGAGGAAAAATAATTATTATAAGCTTCCACTCTCTTGAAGACAGGATTGTAAAAAGGAGTTTTAAAAAAAGTAGTAAAGAAGGACTAATAGATATTATTACAAAAAAACCAATTATTGCTAGTGAAGATGAACGCATTAAAAATAGCAGGTCAAAAAGCGCGAAATTAAGGTGCGCAGTAAAATTATGATCTCAAGAAAAAGACAGAAAAGAAAGTCGTTAAAGACATCAAGCTTCTACCAGGGATTAATTTTTTTCTTTTCATCAATTGGAAGCATCGTTTCTCTGATATTATATCTATGGATTTTCAAAGAAATTGATGAATCAATTCTTTTAGTAGAAATACAAAGTTCTACAGCAAGATCTTTAAAAAATGACTTAGATGAATTAAAAAATGAAATTGAAAACCTTAGTAGGTCAGATGTAATAACGGCTCGAGCAACGAATGAATTAAATATGACAGTAGCAATACCTGAAACTTTGGTCATCGCAATGAAAAAAAATGAGGATAGTAACCTTTGACAAATTCTTACACAAAGTATAAATCAAGAATACGATATGTAAGTGTTTTTATTATTTTATTTTGGTTTACACTTTGTGCTAAGCTCTTCAGCGTTCAAGTTTTTAATGGGCAAAAACATAAAAAAGTACTAATAGCCCAATCTCAAAGAAAAGAGATTATTCTACCAGAGAGAGGGAATATTTTTGATAGAAATAATGATGCTCTTACAAGAAATATTTCACACTATTCACTTAGTGTAAATCCTCAAAATATAATTAATAAAAAATCCTTAGCAATTGCATTGAGCAATATTACTTCTAAAACTAAAGAGCACTATTTAAAAAGGTTAAACTCTAAAAAGAAATTTGAATTTCTTTTTAGAAACATTCGAATTAGTCAATCTGATGTCGATATATTAAAAACATTTTCTGGATTAACTATTTCAAAAAAATACCATAGATTTTATCCACATGGCTTAATTGCAAGTCAAATCCTGGGATATACAGACTCGGATGATAATGGCATATCGGGGTTAGAAAAAGATTATGATAATTTTTTATCTGGAACAGCAGGAAAAGCAATTAAAAGCAAAGGTTGGAAAGGAAAGTTTCAAAATAGAAGTGATTTGCCATACATGGCGCCACTAAATGGAAACAATATTGAACTTACGCTAGATTTGAATTATCAGAGTATTTTACAACAGGAACTAGAAAAGAGACTTAAAGAAACTCGTGCAAAATCAGCAATGGGGGTTATTATGAACCCTCAAACAGGGGCAATACTTGCCATGGCATCAGTTCCAAGTTTCGATAATAATAACTTCTCGAAATATCCTATTGATAACCACCGGTGCAGGGTAATAACAGATCAATTTGAGCCTGGATCAACCTTTAAAATAGTAGCGGCTACCGCTGCTCTTTCTGAGAAAAAAGTCGATTTAAGTGAAGAATTTAATTGCGAAAATGGTCAATTTGATTATTTTGGAACATCAATCAAAGATCATGAACCACATGAGTTTTTGAACACATCGCAAATAATTCAGAATTCAAGCAATATTGGAATTATAAAAATTGCTGAAAAAGTGGGCAGCAGGTCAATGTATAAATATACTAGGTTATTTGGTTTTGGCTCTACAACAAATATGGGTTTGGATGGGGAAACGCCAGGCAAAGTCAAACCAGAAAAGGAATGGAGCAGAATATCTACTGGACAAATATCTATGGGACACGAAGTTGCGGTAAATACCCTGCAACTTGCAACTGCATTTTCTGCGATTGCAAATGATGGTTACATAGTAAAACCCCACATCGTGAAAAGGATATATGGACAAGATGAAAAGACTAAGTTTCACAACTTAACAAAAGTGAAAAGAAAAATATCAACTGAAGATATAGTGCTTGAAGTTAAAAATATGTTAAGAAAAGTAGTCGTTAGCGGCACGGGGACTGAAGCAGATATACCAGGTTGGGAAGTCGCTGGAAAGACTGGTACTGCTCAAAAATATATTGATGGTAAATACTCAAATAATCATTTCATTTCTAATTTTGTAGGGTTTTTACCTTCTAGTAATCCCAAATTATTATCAGCAATTGTACTTGATGAGCCTGAAAGCCCAATGCACTGGGGTGGTCAGGGTGCTGCAGTAGCTTTTAGGCGTATTATGCAAAGGATAATTAATATGGATGATACCATAACCCCACCTCTAAAGAACCGTAAAAGCGTAAAACCAAAATTTCTAGTTTCAAAAACGATTAAAAACAAAGGTCACATTCAATCGCCACCTGTTTCATTAAGCACAATAAATATAAAAAAACGAATTAAGGTACCAAACGTAATTGGTAAAAGTTTAAAGAGCGCCATAAAACATATTTCAAGGGTTGGTCTTAGAGTAAAAGTAATTGGCTCTGGGCAGGTCGTCTCGCAAACTCCAAGGGCAGGAAAGATTTTAAAAAATAACGATGTGTGTACGCTCAGTTTAAAATAAAATGAATTTAGCAAACTTAATTAATGGATTAGCTCCGATAGAAAAAAAATTTAATGACGTTATGATAAATGGAATAGATATTAACTCGAAAGAAGTGTCTAAGGGTTCGCTTTTCGTAGCAATTAAAGGTCATTCAAATGATGGTCATAGCTTTATTAATGATGCATTTAAAAATGGAGCATCTGCCGTTATTTCGGAAAAATTGCAAGCAAGTAGTATAGATAAACCTCAAATAATTGTTGAGGACACTAGAAAAGCAGCATCTATAATTTCATCTCGTTTTTACGATAACCCTTCAAAAGAAATAATTATAATTGGGATCACCGGCACTAACGGTAAGACTACTACTTCTTATATAATTAAAGAATGCTTAAACCAAGCTGGCCTAAAGACTGCACAAATCGGCACTACAGGTATCATTGCAGATGGGTACAAACAAGTAAAAACACTTACTACACCTGATGCTATAACTCTTCAAAAGTTACTACGCACTTTGGTAAAGCAAAGCTTTTCCCATGTTGTTATGGAAGTATCATCTCATGCAATAGAACAATTTAGAGTTCAAAACATAGATTTTAATATAGTCGTATTTACCAACTTAAGTGAAGAGCATCTTGACTACCATGGTAATATGGAAAATTATTTTCATGCTAAATCAAAATTACTTGATTTATTAAATCATAAAACCGGATTAGCAGTTATTAACTCCGATGATACCTATGGTGAAAGACTACTTGAAAGCACGAGAAAACCAACTCTAGCTTTTTCAAAACATAATACTAAGGTATTACATTTTGATAATCTTAATTCTGAAGACAGTAAAATTTTAGGTGCGATATCCACTGAAGGGACATCGTACGATATAAACTCGGAGCTTATAGGTGATTTTAATAAAGAAAACATACTGGCTTCTGTTTCCGTATTGCATGCATTAAAAATTCCTAAGACTGCAATAGAGATTGGTATAAAAAAATGCAAAAATATCCCAGGAAGACTTGAAGTATATAAACTTAAATCTGGCGCAAAAGCGGTAATCGATTATGCTCATACACCTGATGCTTATAAAAAAATATTGAGCACATTAAAAAGTGTACTTAAAGAAGAAAACAAACTGTATATAGTTTTTGGCGCTGGAGGCGATAGAGATCGAAATAAAAGGTCTCATATGGCAACAATCGCAGAAAAATACTGTGAAAAATGTTTTATAACTCCAGATAACCCTAGATATGAAAATTTAAAAATCATAAATAATGACATCATTTCAGGCTTCAGAAAAAAATGTTATACAATACATAAAGATAGAAAAAAAGGGATCAAAAATGCTATTCAATTAGCAAAAAAAGGTGACATCATTGCAGTGCTTGGTAAAGGAAATGAGGAATATCAGGATATAAAGGGGAACCATTTCTTTCATTCTGATAAAAAAATTATAATGAAAATGCAATGAGAATAAACTTTCAAGATTATAATAGTATACATCCGATTATAAAAACGGTTACAGGCCATGACTTAGTTGGTCAAATAAAAGGTATTACCACTGACAGCCGAAAAGTAATCGAGGGTGATTTATATATTGCCCTTGAAGGTGCTATAAATGACGGACATAACTACCTAAAAGAAGTCGACAAACTAAATGCAACAGCTGTTTTAATAAATCAACATAAGGGGCCAAGTAATCTAAAAGCTCAAAAAATCGAAGTAAAGGATACAAAAAAAACTCTTGGGTATATAAGCAAAGAATGGAGGAAAAAATTTGATATTCCTGTCATTGGAATAACAGGCTCAAATGGAAAGACATCAACAAAAGATTTATTATACCATGTACTTAAAAAAAAATATAATATTCATTTAACTCGAGGTAATTACAATACATCAATTGGTTTGCCTTTAACTTTACTGGAGATCAACAAAAGTCATGAAATATCGATCGTTGAAATGGGGGCAAATCAAACTGGAGACATAGAATATCTATGTGAATTATCCAAACCAACGCACGGTCTGATTACAAATGTGTCTTCAGCGCATCTAGAGGGATTTGGCAATATAGATAATATTATAAAAACCAAAAGCGCATTATTCGAAGCATTAAAAAACGGTGTTTCTTTCGTTAATTATGCTGATAATAAAGTAAAGAAGGCCCATAATATTGGTCAAAAAATCACGTATGGCTTAAATGAAATATGCGACTTTCCTGCTAACATTCATCACGATAAAGATGGCTCAATAATTTTAACTATATCTTCGCAGGAAATTCATACTCGATCACAAAATCTATCATTCGCAAAAAATATAATTGCAGTTGCTTCTGTCGCTATCACGTTGGGAATAAAATGGAGTCATTTCCAAGACAGAATATTATCTTATAAACCTCCAAAGGGGCGCTGTGAAGTATCAAAATATGATAAAATTACGGTAATTGATGACACATACAATTCTAACCTAGAATCTTGCTCGGCAGCTATTGATTATCTTAAAGCATTTTCTGGTAATGGGCGACGAATAGTAGTATTGGGCGACATGCTTGAACTTGGAGATGCTTCGGAAGAGCAACATAGGAATATCGGCTATAAATGTTCTTCTTCAAACTTAGATGCGGTCTTCACTTTTGGAGAAAATGCTTTTTTTATAAAAGAATCTGTAAAAGGTATTAAAAAAAATCATCATTTTGAAATACGTAAAGATTTGATTAATTCACTAAAACTAGAATTGAAGGAAAACGACAAGGTTTTATTCAAAGGCTCAAGAGGAATGAAAATGGAAGAAATAATTGAAGGAGTTTTCGGAGAGTAATGTTAACGAGATACTTCTTACAATTTAAAGAGAATATAAGCATTTTTAATTTATTTGAATATTTGACCTTTAAAATTGCTTTATCTGCAATTACTGCTCTATTAATATCATTTATAATTGGTCCTATTGTTATTAAAAAACTTAAAAAATATCAAATTGGTGAAGAGATAAGAACTAATGGACCAAAATCACATTTAGCAAAAAAGGGTACGCCAACCATGGGAGGAGTGATAATTATATTTGCTTCCCTCCTTCCAACCCTATTTTTTTCTGATTTAAATAATACAATGGTTATTATCGTTATACTATCAACATTATGGATGGGTGCAATTGGGTTCATCGATGACTATTTAAAGATTATTATTAAAACTAAATCTGGTATGGTTGCTCGCTATAAACTCTTAGGACAAATCATTCTAGGTGGAATAATTGCTTACATAATAATAAATAGTAGCGATTTTAGTGGTTTTAATACAAAAACAACGATCCCATTTTTTAAGAATTTTGAGTTTGACTTTGGCCTCTTTTATCCTATCGTGGTGATTCTAGTTATTACTGGGTCATCAAATTCAGTTAATCTTACAGATGGCTTAGATGGTTTAGCTATCGGTCTACTTGCGATCTGTTTTACTGTTTTTACAGCTATTTCTTATATATCAGGTCGGATAGATTTTTCGGACTATCTTAACATATTATACCTGCCCAGTGCAGGTGAGTTAAGTATTTTCTCAAGCGCAGTAGTTGGAGCCTGTCTGGGGTTTTTATGGTTTAATGCCTCCCCTGCCGAGATTTTTATGGGCGATACTGGATCCTTATCATTAGGAGCTGCTTTAGGTACCTTGTCTATCTTACTTAAAAAGGAGCTTCTACTTTTTATAATTGGCGGCGTGTTTGTGATGGAAACATTATCAGTAATAATCCAAGTGTCTTATTTCAGATATACTAAATATAAACATGGAAAAGGTGAACGTTTTTTTAAAATGGCACCCATTCATCATCATTTTGAATTATCCGGTATTCATGAAAGTAAAATTGTAATAAGGTTCTGGATTATTGGAATTCTGCTTGCTCTATTATCATTAGCTACATTTAAGGTTAGGTAAGAATGTCTTTTAATATAGCCAATAAAAAAATTACAATAATAGGTTTACAAAAAAGTGGCGTCGCTGCAGCACAATTAGCATCCATGAATGGTGCAAATGTGTTTGTTAGTGATCTTATTGAAAATGAGATCACCAAAAAGAATTACATAAAATTAACTGATAATAAAATCAAATGCGAAATTGGAAAACATACTGATCGAATATTTGAATCTGAATTGTGGGTTGTTTCACCAGGGGTTCCTAAAAATATAAAAATTATTAAAAAAGCACAATTTTTAGGCATTAAGATTATAGGAGAAATTGAATTTGCAAATATGTTTACCAATTTGCCTATAATTGCGGTTACTGGTTCAAATGGAAAGTCAACTACTGTTAGCATTATATATGATATGTTAAAAAATAGCAAATATGAACCAATCTTAGCTGGAAATATAGGAATTCCGTTTTCCAGTGCAGTAAAAGAATTAAATCAAAAATTAATCAAAGGAAACATTTTCATCCTTGAAGTTTCTAGTTTTCAATTAGAGTTTATTGATCAGTTTCATCCCTACATTAGTCTTTTTTTAAATATATCTCCAGATCATTTGGATCGACATAAAAATATGGCAGAGTATGTTCGTGCAAAACTAAGTATGGTGAAAAATATGACTAATGATGATTTTATTATTTTTAATAAAGAAGATGAATCTTTAAACACTTATTTTAAAAATTTTAGTGTTAAGACAATAGCCTACGGCTTAAAAAGCGACAATAAATTTTTTAGCATCAGAAATTCAACACTGTATGATAGCAATAATGAACCTTTTTTGGAACTCAGAAAAATTCGTCTGAAAGGTCAACATAATTTATCTAATCTTATTGCCTCAGCTACAATAGCAAAAATATTGAATATTGATGGAGATTCAATTAAGAATACCATGAAAAATTTTGAAGGTATTAAGCATAGGCTCGAATTTATTCGAAAATTTAGTGACGTCATTTACATAAATGATTCAAAAGCAACAAACCTGTCTTCTGTTATTGCTGCACTAAATAGTTTTGAAAGTCCTATAATTCTCCTATTGGGAGGTAAAAATAAAGATTCAAATTTCCGGCAACTTCTTCCACATACTAGACGTCATGTAAAGCATATAGTATCATTTGGAGAAGCCGGGGGGGAGATTGCTGCCGCATTAGGGGATGCGGTAAGACTCAAAAAAACAAGTAGTCTTAGTCAAGCGGTGGCGTCTGCCCATAAAGTAGCCAGCCCTGGTGATGTTGTTTTAATGTCACCGGGCTGTGCTAGTTTCGATCAGTTCAAGAGTTTTGAACAGCGTGGAACCAAGTTTAAAGAGCTAGTAAATAGGCTATAATTAATTAAATGAGACTTAATATATCAATTCAACAATATGATAGGCCTTTGCTTTTCGTTTGCCTTTTTTTATGCGCATTCGGAACAATTATGCTCTACAGTGCAAGTTGGAATGAATCATTTGTTCGTTCAGGTGGTTCTACAGATTCATTGTTCCTAAGAGGTCATCTAATACGAATGGTCTTAGGTTTTTGTTGCATGCTTGCTTTTTTATTAATCGATTATCGTAGTTTAAAATTAATAGCTCCATATTTATTAATATTCTCGATTCTACTACTAATGTGTACCAAAGGCTATCATCTAATACTAGGTAATACAAGACCTGCTAGGTGGTTAAGTATTGGTTCGTTCTCTGTTCAGACATCTGACATAGCTAGATTGTCACTAATTATTTTTTTAGCATATTATTTAGATCAACTAAAGTTACAAATTAAAAATTTTAAATCAGGATTCTTGCCTTGTATTTCTGTTATTGCATTAATGATGACATTAATTGTTATTCAACCTGATTTTAGCACAGCGCTAATAATCGGTTCAATTGGTGTAATTATTTTATTTATCGCTGGTGCAAAGATAAAACACATTGTTTTTTCAACTTTACTAGGATTTGTAATGAGTATTCCCATTGTTTACTTTAAACCTTATAGGTTAGCTAGAATTCTCTCCTTTTTTGATAAAACTGATATAAAGGAAGGTGGATACCAAGCTCATCAAGCATTGCTTAGTTTAGGTAATGGGGGTTTATTTGGCGTAGGCTTAGGTAATAGTGTCGAAAAAAACCACCTCCTCCCTACGCCACACACAGATTTTATTTTTTCAATAATTGGAGAAGAATTAGGCTTATTTAGAGGGACACTGCCACTTTTAATAGCATTTTTATATATTTTTTACAGAGGAATAAAAATATCCCAAAAATGCACTGACCCATTTGGAATTTTATTGGCAACTGGATTTAGTATAAATATAGTTCTATATGCTTTTGTAAATGCTTCAGTTGCAACCGGTCTTTTTCCTGTTACAGGATTACCAATGCCAATGATTAGTTATGGTGGGTCTGGATTATTAATAAATATGGCAATGATTGGAATATTATTAAACATAAGCCAAGCGAAAAGAAGTATAAGTGGTGGCCTAAATTGGAGAAATTTCAATTTTGGATAAAATTAGAATAATTATAGCTGGTGGAGGTACCGGGGGTCACTTATTCCCCGCAATTGCAATTGGAGAAGAAATAAAAGAACGTATACCTGATGCTGAGATACATTTTATAGGTTCAACATTTGGTTTAGAATCAAAAGTATTTCCGGTAAAAGATTTAATACACACATTACTACCTATAAGAGGATTGCAGAGGAGTATAAATATTCGAAATATTTTAAAAAATCTATCTCTCCCTTTTAGAATAATTAGATCTTTTATAAAAGTGCGTTCCATTTACAAAGATTTCAACCCAGGATTGGTAATTGGAACTGGTGGATATGCTAGCGCAGTGCCTTTATTTGTTGCCGTAACAAAAAATCCAAAAATTCCAATTATTTTGCAAGAACAAAACTCTTTCCCAGGATTAACAACTAGATGGTTTGCCAAGAAAGCAAGCTTAATTTGTTCTGCTTTTAATGTTTTAAAGGATGTTTCTGAAAATGAAGTCATTTTAACAGGCAATCCAATTAGAAGTACTATTTTAAATGGTAAAAAAAAATTAGCAATTAAAGATTTTAATCTTTCAGAAAATAAAAAAACTATTTTCATTTTTGGTGGAAGTCAAGGGTCAAGATTCTTGAATAATTCTCTTTTGAAAATTTTACGAAAAATCAACTTTAAAAATATTCAAATAATATGGCAAACAGGTGATAAAGATTTTCGGAAGTATAAATCTTTTATAGACAATAACTTGAAAATAGTTCCATTTATTAATGATATGGCAAGTGCTTACGCGATTTCTGACTTGGTCATTTGCCGAAGTGGTGCACTTACATTATCTGAACTAACAGCATGTGGAAAACCGAGTATTTTGATTCCTTTTGCAGCCGCAGCTGGAAACCATCAACTTAAAAATGCAACGGCCTTAAAAAAGAATAAGGCTGCAGTTATAATAGAAGAGAAAGATTTGAGCACTCAAATATTATTGTCAAATATTAATAATCTTATAAACAATGATGTAGCGTTAAAAAAAATGTCAGAAGCTTCTAAAAAGCTAGGAAATCCTAATGCTACTAAAGTAATAGTAGATAGTCTAGTTGAAAGAAATTATTTTGTTTAAAAAAGCAAAACGAATCCACTTTGTTGGAATTGGTGGAATTGGTATGAGTGGCATAGCAGAATTATTGCTGAACCTGAAATTTGATATTACAGGTTCTGATATAAATCAATCACAAAATGTAAAAAGGCTTGAATCGAAAGGAATTAAAGTATCAATAAACCACAGTGCTGATAATGTTAAAAATGTTGATGTTGTAGTTTATTCAAGCGCTGTAAAACACAATAATCCTGAATTGATTGCTGCACATGAAAAGAATATTCCGGTAATTAGAAGAGCTGAAATGCTCGCACAATTAATTAGTTTAAAACAAACAAGTATTGCAGTAGGTGGAACACACGGAAAAACAACAACCAGTTCAATGATTGGAATGGTACTTGAAGAATCTGGATATGATCCTACATTAGTAGTTGGGGGTCTAGTAAGCAATCTTAATAGTAATGTGAAACTAGGATTTGGTGATATAATTGTTGTTGAAGCGGATGAATATGACCGTAGCTTTCTAGCTTTAAACCCTACTATCGCTGTTGTGACAAATTTAGAATTAGAGCATACAGATTGTTACTCTGATTTAGAAGATTTAGAAAAAGCTTTTTTACAATATTGTAATTCAGTTCCTTTTTATGGAGAAGTTATTTTATGTGCTGATTCACCATCATTAATGAAAATTGCAAAAAACATCAAAAAACCTATGGTAACCTATGGCACTTCAACCGCTGCAGACTTTAGAGCAGTTAACATTAAGTACAAAGCTGGAAAAAGCTTTTACAATTTAGTACACAACGAAATAGACTTTGGACAGGTCATAATTAATGCACCCGGGAATCACAATGTATTAAACTCATTGTCAGCAATTGCTCTAGGGATAGAATTAAATATTCCATTTGACAAACTAAAAAGTGGTATAAATAATTATAGCGGTGTCAGGAGACGGTTCGATATAAAAGAAAATAATAGTGACATCATGGTAGTAGATGACTATGCGCATCATCCCACAGAGGTAAACGCAACCATTACTGCTGCAAAAACAGGTTGGAAGAAAAAAATTGTTTCAGTTTTTCAACCTCATTTATTTACAAGAACTAGAGATTTTTACAAGGAGTTTGCAGAGTCTTTATTTCAATCAGATTACATAATAATTACTGAGATATACCCTGCGAGGGAGGAGCCAATTAACGAAATAAGCTCCCAACTAATTGTTAATGAGCTAAAGCGGTTAGGTCATCAAAACATAAATTATATTGATAACCTAACTGAATTGAATGGTACACTAGATAACCTGGGACTAGATAATCATATGGTAATAACTATGGGTGCCGGAGATATCTGGAGATTTAATGATAAATACAACGATCATCTTATCAAAAAAAACCAAGCGTCTAAGCTATGAATTTAAATAAATTAAAATCTCGGTTTGATTGCGACATATTAATCAATGAAAGAATGTCAAATCACACATCTTATGGCATAGGCGGGTCAGTTTTAGCCTACATAAGGCCAAATAATAAAAATGACCTTATAAAAATAATAAAAATGATGAATGAGAAAAATCATAAGACGTATTATTTAGGTTCTGGTTCTAATTTGCTAGTAAACGATAAAGATATAAATGCTTTTGTCATTACCACTGCCAGAGCAATAAAAGACCTAAAAATCACAAATAACATAATACATGCTGATTCAGGAGTAATGCTTGGAAAACTTGTAAAAGAATCTATGAAACATAAGTTGACAGGCCTAGAAAGCCTTGCTGGCGTACCAGGAACTCTTGGAGGAGCTTTAAAAATGAACGCAGGTGCATGGGGCTCCGAAATTTCAAATTATTTAACCTCAGTTGAAATTGTTGATATCAATGGAAGTGTTAAAACACTTAAACCAATAGATTTAAATTTTGGATACAGAAGCTCATCTTTCAGCTCTGAATATTTTATTCTTTCAGCACAATTCAAATTAAAATCATCAAGTAAAGAAAATATAAAAATTAAAAAAGCAAAAGCTAGTGACGGGCGCAAAAAGACACAGCCGCTTAAATACAGGTCGGCTGGGAGCGTTTTTAAAAATCCTCGCTCAAATTTAGCAGCAGGTTTCCTTATAGAAAAATCAGGTTTAAAAGGAACTAAATATGGTGATGCAGAGATATCAACTCATCATGCAAATTTTTTTATAAATCATGGGAATGCTAAAGCTAGTGACGTTGCATTTCTAATTAGACTAAGTAGAAAAACAGTCTATGAAAAATATGGAATAATGCTAGATCTCGAATTAAGAACAATTGGTTTTAATAATAATAACTTATTTCCAAATGCCTAAAAAAAATACAAACAAAAACTATTTTATAATTTTGTCAAAATTTATAATAATTAGTTCTCTGATGGCTTTTATTATATGGATGTCAATATCATGGGAGAACTCTAAAAAACCATTCTATGAATCATCAGTTATTGTAAATGGTGCTAGTGCCATTAACGACACTACCTACCTTTCCTATATAAATCAAATGACAGGACAAAAAGTGAATGATTTATCTAAGAAGAGACTTATAAATGCACTTGTAACTCACCCATTTGTCCATGTGGCAAGAGTAAGTAACCGTTATCCAAGCAAACTAATTATAGATATAAAGGAACGAAAGCCTTTCGCTCTTCTAAATAAAGACCCAATGGTAATTCTAGATCAAAACTGTTATGTGCTTCCAGATATCAATAATCTGGAAAAATATGATATTCCTGTATTATCGAAGTTTAATAAGGATAATAAACTTTATCCACATGGCGAGAAGTCATTATCTATTAAAGTTCAAAATACTATATCATGGTTGAGCTCTCTACATGATAAATATCCAAATTTTTATTATGATATTTCTGAAATTTTATTAGAAAATGGAGATGAAATAGTTATTATTCTTAATGAAAACCCAACAAAAATATTTTTAGGTAATTCCAATACATTAAAGAAGATTGCAATTTTAAAAAAATTTGAAGAAACAATTCTTAATACAAAAAAAATCACTGATTATGCATACCTTGACATAAGGTACAACAATCAATTAATAGCAAAAGAATTTTAACAAAAAGATGAATAATAGTGTAGATAATGAAATAGTTGCAGGTTTAGACATTGGATCAGAAAACATATTTTGTTCTATTGGCTCAATTGATAAAGATAATTCAAGCATCAAACTGCTTGGGTTGGGGATTGCCCCCGTTCTCGATAGCTTTAAAAAAGGATCAATTACGAACCGTAATTCCCTAATTGAGCAACTTGAGATAGCAGTAAATGAAGCAGAGGTAATGGCGGGGAAAAAAATCAATAGTGCATATATGGCTATAACTGGTGATCACATAAGATGCATGAACACTCAAGGTGCAATTGCCTTAAACAGAAACAAAACAAATGGTTCAAATGATAACAAACCAATATCAGTATATGATATTCAAAGAGTACTAGAACTCACTCAGGGCATTGCCCTTCCGCCAGATAGGGATATCTTACATACTATTCCTCAAGAGTTTATAGTTGACACATTAGAAAAGATAGATAATCCGATTGGCTTAACTGGGAAAAGATTAGAAGGGCATGTTCACCTTGTAACCGCTTCTACAACAGCAATGAAGAACTTAATAGAATCAGCCGAAGAATTAGGTATAAACATCAACGGTCTAGTTTTCAAACCTCTAGCATCTGCAATGCCAGCACTAACAAAAGATGAGATAAAACTTGGCGTTTCTATTATCGATATAGGATCTACTACAACGAGTATTGCAGTTTACAATGAAGGATCAATTCGACATTCAGCGGTAATCCCAATTGGTTCATCAAGTATAACAAATGACATAGCCGTTATGCTAAGAATAAGCATCGAAAAAGCGGAAGAAATAAAAATTAAGTATGCATCTGCAAAATCGTCCCTGAGTTCAGAAAAACTTGAATTTGAAGTACCTTTAAATGAAGAGAGTCAAATGATATCTGAAAATGAATTATCTCAGTATGTTGAAGCAAGAATGGAAGAAATTTTTCAGTTGGCACATAATGAAATTAAAAGAGCGGGTATAGATAGCAACCTAACATACGGAGTAGTGTTAACCGGTGGAGGTGCTCAATTAAGAAATATTATTCCATTAGCAAATGAACTATTAAATATGCCAGTAAGGCTAGGCAAGCCAGAAAACTATTTAAGCGGCAATAAAGATTTTGCAGATGACCCTGTTCATTCAACTGCTCTGGGACTATTATTATGGCCTTTATTATCAAACGAACAAAAGACATTACAACATAATACAATCCCCTGGTGGGATAGCATTAAACAATTTTTTAAAGAATTATTTTAATCCACAAACCAAAGGAGAATAAACATGTTATTCGAATTCGATAGTTTATCAGAACAAAAAGCAAACTTAAAAGTAGTTGGTGTTGGGGGCGCAGGCGGAAATGCCGTCAATCGTATGATTACTTCTGGAATGGCGGGAGTAGATTTTATTGCGATTAATACAGATGCTCAAGACTTAGAAAACAACCCAGCAGAACACAAAATACAAATTGGTAAAAACTTAACAAAAGGATTGGGTGCCGGAGCGAATTCTAATGTTGGTAGAAATGCTGCTGAAGCCGATAGCGAGGTTATTCATAGTTTACTAGAAGGAGCCGACATGGCTTTTATCACAGGTGGAATGGGCGGAGGAACTGGTACAGGAGCAGCACCTATGATTGCTCAAATATCAAGAGAACTTGGTATTTTAACAGTTGGCATTGTAACATTACCATTTAAGTTCGAGGGCCCAAAAAGACACGCTAGAGCATTAGAAGGTATTGCAGAAATGAAGAAATCATGTGATACGCTGATTGCTATACCAAATCAAAAGTTATTATCTGTAGTTGATAAGTCAACCACTCTTCCTGAGGCCTTTGAAATGGCGGATGGTATACTCCATCAAGCAGCAAAAGGAATATCGGATCTAATAAATGTTCACGGTATGATAAATTTAGATTTTGCGGATGTTGAAACAGTTATGAAAAACATGGGTGAAGCAATTATGGGTACAGGTACTGCGCATGGAGAGGAAAGAGCAGCATTAGCAGCTCAACAAGCAATATCTAGTCCCCTACTAGACAATGCATCTATAGCTGGAGCACAAGGAGTACTTGTAAATATTACAGGCGGTGAAAATATCACATTGCATGAGATCGATGAAGCAACTAGTATCATTCTTGAGGAAGCAGGCGAATCTGCAAATATAATTGTAGGGGCAGTCATAGATAAAAATATGACAGAGGATATTCAAGTAACTGTTATTTCAACTGGATTTGATACTATGGAGAAAAATACCATTTCGCCAGAAAAAATAGAAAAAGCGACACCAACTAGTGAATTACAGAATATGATTAATAAACCACTTCATGCTGAAAAGGCTCAAGAGCAACAAACAGAATCAAAATCAAATAAAGAAGGTAAACTATTTTTTGATGGTACTAACGAAACGCCTTCAATTTACGAGAAGAGGTTAGATGTACCAGCATTTCTTAGGAAAAGTCAGGATAGATAGATTACTGAATAAATAAAATAAAAAAACTAAATGTGTAAAATCATTGATAAAAATATTTAAATAGTTTTTCCTTGAGCTTTAAGCTCATTGATAACTTTTCTAATACCTTTTTTATCAATGATACGCATACCTTTTGTGGAAACACGAAGGGTTACAAAGCGATTTTCATCGGGTAGCCAGAAACGTTTCTTTTGTAAGTTAACGTTGAATCTTCTACGAGATTTATTGTTAGCATGACTAACATTATTGCCAAACATTGGTTTTTTACCTGTGACGTCACATACCCTACTCATTATATCTCTCTCATTTCTTGTTAAAAATAATTTATTTTGTTAAATATTATTTAATATAAATTTGCCGTGGAAATTACATTTTCTTTTTTAATTCACAAATGAAAATCGGAAACATCAAAATCGACATACCTGTACTTCTAGCTCCTATGGCAGGTTATACTGATTACCCATTCAGAGTATTATGTAAAAGGAACGGCGCTGGATTAGTTTATTCTGAGTTTGTTTCTGCTGATGGAATAATACGCGAAAACATTCGAACGCTAGAAATGATTCATTTTAAAAAAGAAGAAAGGCCGGTAGGAATTCAGATATTTGGTAGCGACCCAAAAATCATGAATCAAGCTACTAAATATATTATTAATAATTTTAAACCAGATTTAATTGATATCAATTATGGCTGTCCTGTTCCAAAAGTCACAAAAAAAGGGGGTGGGTCTGCAGCCTTAAAAGACTTGTGTCTGATGGATGATATAACAATTGCAGTAGTTGAAGCTGCCTGCAAAACTCCTGTTACAGTAAAAATGAGAGCGGGGTGGGATATGAATAGTATTATAATTAATGAAGCAGGACCTCGCTTAGAGCAACTAGGAATTAAGGCGCTTACCCTACACCCGCGTACTACTGTACAAAAATACAATGGTAGTGCAAATTGGGATTTAATCAAAAATTTAAAACAAATAGTTTCAATACCTGTAATTGGCAATGGAGATGTTAAAAATATAGATGACATAAAAAAAATGTTTGAATACACTGCTTGTGATGCGGTTATGATAGCACGAGCAGCTCAAGGTAATCCGTGGATTTTTGATAAGGCCAAAGAACTATTTAATAAAAACCATCAAAGCAAAAAAATATCCTTAAAAAATATATCATCAATGTGTAAAGAGCATTTTAGGCTTCTGACAAACGAAAAAGGTAACTCTACAGGAATGAATCTTATGAGGAAGCACTTTTCAAATTATCTGAAAGGATTTCCTAACGCTTCGATATTTAGACAAAAACTAGTAACAGCAAATTCCTACGAAAACATGATTTTAGGATTAACCGAATTTGAAAAGTATGCAAATGAGGAATCATAATAAATTGATGATTTTTTCTACAATGTTTTTATTAAACTTACATTCAAGTATTTCACGATAAATTATAAAATTACGGAAAGTAAAATTATGTCTATGAACAATATTATTAATGAGCCGGTAAAAGAATATCTTCCCGAATCTGAAGAAAGAAAATCGCTTCTAGAAGAGTATAAAAAACAGTCTAATAAAAAAATTGAAATACCAATAATTATCGGTGGTGAAAAAATTCTTACTGGAGACATAGGCCACTGTATTGCTCCTCATAATCATAAAAAAGTTTTAGCATCTTACCATAAGGCTGATAAAGAAACTGTCGATAAAGCTATAAAGAACTCATTAGATGCTTGGAAAGCTTGGTCTAATACTAAACTTGAAGAAAGAACAACTATTTTTAGGAAAGCCGCTATTCTTCTAGCAGGGAAATGGCGTAACAAAATCAATGCAGCAACTATGTTAAATCAAAGCAAAAATGCACACCAAGCAGAAATAGATGCGGCATGTGAGCTAATTGATTTCTTTAACTTAAATTCTGCTTTTGCAGAAAATATTAATTCGAAGCAAGATCTTATCTCCCCCAATGATACGAAAAACTATCTTGAATATAGACCTCTTGAAGGTTTTGTTTTCGCCATAGCACCATTTAATTTCACTTCTATAGCCGGTAATCTTCCATCCGCTCCTGCTTTGATGGGAAATGTTTCTTTGTGGAAACCGGCTTCATCGGCAATTTTAGCATGCTACTATCTAATGGAAATGTTTAAAGAAGCAGGCCTACCAGATGGCGTAATTAATTTTTTACCTGGTGATGGCAATGTTGTTGGTGGTCCAATTTTAGATCATCCTAAGCTTGCAGGTGTTCATTTCACTGGGTCTACTAAAACTTTTAATCACATCTGGAAAACAATTGGTTCAAAAATTGATAATTACAATTCCTACCCTAGAATAGTCGGAGAAACCGGAGGCAAAGACTTTTGCCTGGCTCATAGCTCATGTGATGAAGAAGTACTTGTAACAGCCATGGTTAGAGGAGCATTCGAATATCAAGGTCAAAAGTGTTCTGCTATGTCAAGGGCTTATATACCTTCGACAATTTGGTCAT
>ENA-UOXV01001534-UOXV01001534.1-marine-metagenome-genome-assembly--contig:-NODE-1534-length-32181-cov-185.203636_pt1 | contig 32181 bp, 23 predicted proteins | sample MGYA00238165_ERZ766961 | MGnify/ENA primary metagenome ERZ766961 (study PRJEB28924, sample SAMN03173240) | marine metagenome | biome: Marine; feature: Water; material: Subsurface seawater | place... | reverse complement strand
GACAGTACACACACTTTCCAAGCGTGCGCCTTAAACCACTCGGCCACCTCTCCATATAAAATATATTTAATATTTGATAAAATTCTTTTTAGACATTCTTTTTTTCTATCGGCTTTAAAAAAAACTTATAAGGTGGTTTTCCTTTTAAAAATCTAGAAATCTTAAATTTAATATTTATTCTACTATTTAATTGATGAATTAATAAGTTTTCATTTGCTTTTTTGATGAATTTTTCAAATTGTTCTACGTCTTTTTTTTCTATTTTTATTTTTACAAAAGTCCCCATAAAAATTCCAGTAATTCCTGATTTTTTAAATTTTAAAATTTTAAATATATATTTATTTTTTTTTAAAAAAATATTTATAAGGTTAAGTGCTTTAAAAATTACATCACTATCATGAAATAAAATAATACTATTTCTATGAACTATGTCTAATGAGTGTAGAAAATCAGAAAAAGTATTTGTGTCTGTATGAACTCCATCAATAAATACTAAATCAAATTTATTCTTAGTACTAAAATTACTTACATCTCCATCAAAAGTTTTTAATTTAGATATATCTAAGTTATTTTTTTTTAAATTTTCAATCATAAGTTTACATGGAATTTTTTTATAGCTCCATTTTTCATGACGCTCATCATCTAAAACTTGATTTCTTTTATCAATAGATAATATCTTTTTACATTTTTTATCTCGTAAAAAAGGTGTTAAACTTCCTCCTAAGAATGATCCAATTTCTAAATATGAATATTTATTTTTTTTTAAACCAATAAATTTCATTATTTTTAATAATACAAATTTATCAATATTGGAAGTTTGAGATGCTATAGGAAAAAAAAAATTTAATTGATTATTGCTCATAATTTATTTTATGACTTCTTTTTATAAAATATTCAAGTAATGTTTTTTAGTATATATATAATTATATTAAAAAAATTTAAATGAAAAGTATGCCTAAATTAAATGATATCACTGTGATTATCCCTCTATACAAAACACCTCATCATTTAATAAAAAATATAACTCAATATAAAGATTTAAAGCTAATTATTCTTGATCAAAGTAACGATCATAAATTAAAACTAAAAATTCTTAAACAAAATTTAAATATTCAAAAATATATTATGATAAATAAAAATTTAGGATTTGCAAAAGCATGCAACTATTTATTAAAAAATGTTACATCAAATTACTGTTTATTAACTCAAGCAGATATTATTATTAAATTAAAATCTATTAAAGAATTACTTAAATCGATTAATAAGGTTGATAATTGTATAATTTCAGCACCAAATTTAAGTAAATCAAATAAATCATCTAAAGTAAAAGTAGTTGACAATGTAATTGGTGCAAACTTTTTGTTCGATGTAAATAAAATGAAAAAATTTAAATTTTTCGATGAACAATTTTTTTTATATTGGGAGGATGTTGATTTGTGTCATCGAATTAATAAAACAAAATACAAAATAATTATTTCAGGCAAAGCTAATGCTAAACATTTAAGCTCAAAATCTTCCAACAATAATTTAAAAACATTTTTTATAAGAAACATAAATTTTAAATTTGGAGAATACTTGTATTATAATAAAATAAATAAATTTAAAAAAATTAAATCTTTAAGACAAATATTGACTAATTTAATTTATTTTTTAATTAATGTACTTAGCTTTAAGTTCTTAAAATCTCTTCAAAATATCGCTTATATTTTAGGAATTTTTAAATTTGTTTTTAGATAATCCACTCTTTATACTCTTCTTTATTTTGAATTATATACCTTGGAAAACTTTCATCGATGTTTACTTTTTGAAATTTATTTCCTCTATTAAATAAATCTTTTAAATTATTGATATTATCTTTAATTTTTTCAAGGTCTGTATATTTTTCATTATTAAACTCTGTATGTGCAAAAGTTTTGAGTTTATTTGATATTGCTTCTGGCTTTAACAGGTAATTGAAATGCCACCCTCCATTATTAAAAATTTCTATACTTCTTTCTTTGTCAAATCTTAAAATTGAATATTTTAAATTTTTCGCTAATATTTTTTGTCTTAAAAAATCGATTGAGTTTAGATTTTTTTTTCTTGTTATCCTTGTTCCCTCCCAAGGACTTTCATGCTGATTATATATATTTAATTTATAGCAGAACATTTTTTGCATAAAGATTCCAAATTTTTTTTTTAGATTGATGTTAATTAATAACTCTGGTGTTGGTATCTCATCAGGATCCGAAAACATTATGTAGTCCTCTGGATCAACAAAATTTAATCCCTTTAGTAAAAATTCCCTTTGATAGGCTTGGGTAACCCACGGATCTGTAATATCTGGAAACTGTGTGTCCAACACTAAATAAATAATCTTATCTTTAAATTGTTTAAATTCCTCAATTTTAAAGTTTAAGTTTTTTTTCTTACCCTTGTGATCATAGATAGATTCACATATTACAAATTTATCTACATAATCATTTAAAATATTTAACCTTAATTTAACTTGTAAGTTTTCATTGTAAAAAGTTATGCAATCGTAGATCTTATTTTTCATAATCTAATTTTTCCATTTATCTATAATCTTCATATTTCCGATTATATCGTTAATTGTTAAGTCTGGAAAATTTGGTTTTAATTTATCATCTAAAATACATTTACTTAATGCATCTATTTCATGTGAAAATATACTTGCGCTTGATTCAAAATTTATAATTTTATTTTGATCACTTTTAACCTTAATCGTAGAGGGATTTAACCATGTATTTTCTATGTGTATTTCGCCCTTTTTTCCTAAAATGATAGTTTTGGAACCTAATTTTTTTGTAAATGATGCCGAAATTCTTGATTTAAAATTATTTTCATAAATCAACTCCATAGAAGCGTCTATTTCAACTTCATTTGGTCTCATATATTTTTCAATATTTGTTACTTTAATTTTATTATAATCAATTTTTGATATTTGAGATGCCACAAGAGAACTTAGGGAAACTGGATAACACCCTATGTCTAATATAACTCCACCACCAAGTTCTTTATTAAAAATTCTATTTTTCTTATTCAATTTTTTTATCTTTTTAAATCCAAAGATATTTCTTTTAGTTAAAACATTAATTCCGAAATTTGACTCCATTGAAACTAATTCGCCAATTTCTCCTTGATTTATTAATTCTATTACTTTTAATATTTGGGGGTGATACATATACATAAAAGCTTCTTTTATAAAAATTTTTTCTTTTGTGTATCTTTTTTTTATTTCTTCAATTTCTTCCTCATTCATAGTCGCTGGCTTTTCAACTAGAACTTTTTTTTCAGAATCTAAACATTTAATTATCCACTCTTTATGAAATGAAGTTGGGAGGGCAATATAAACAATATCAATTTCTTTATTTTTTAATAATGTTTCATAATTATTAAAACAATAATCATCACTTATATTCAAGTTTTTTTTAAAGTCATTTAATTTCTCTTTATTTTTGCTTGCGATTGCTAATAAATTTGAATTATTTAAATTCTCAAAACCTTTAGCAAATTGTTTGGCTATTGCTCCTAAACCAATAATTCCCCAATTAACCTTTTTCACAAATTATTCCTTATTAATTTTTAATACTCCAATGAAAGCTTCTTGTGGTATCTCTACTTTTCCAAATTGTTTTCCTCTAGCTTTTCCCTTTTTCTGTTTATCTAATAATTTTCTCTTTCTATCTCTAGCTCCTCCTCCATGAATTTTTGTTAATACATCCTTTTTGAATCCTTTAATTGTTTCTCTTGCTATAATTTTACCACCAATTGCAGCCTGGACAGGAATCATAAAGTTATGTCTTGGAATTAAATCTTTTAGTTTTTCACATACTTCTCTTCCAACAGTTTGTGCAAAATCTTTGTGCACCATCATTGATAATGCGTCAACTGGTTCTGCATTTACTAGAATTCCAAGTTTTACAAGATCACCTTCTTTGTGACCAATAATTTCATAATCAAAACTAGCATAACCACTTGTCATCGATTTTAGTCTGTCATTAAAATCAAAAACTACTTCATTCAATGGTATCTCATAATTTAAAACTGCTCTATTTCCAGAATAACTTAAGTTAGTTTGTACTCCTCTTTTATCTTGGCAAACTTTTATAATTGCTCCCAAATATTGATCTGGAGTAATGATTGTTGCTTTAATCCATGGTTCTTCAATATATTTTATTAGTGTAGTTTCTGGTAGACTTGAGGGATTTTGTAGTTCTATTATTTCACCTTTATTTAAATGAACTTTATAAACTACTCCTGGTGTTGTTGTTAATAAGTTTATATCAAATTCTCTTTCTAATCTTTCCGTTATTATTTCTAAGTGTAATAATCCTAAAAAACCACATCTAAAGCCTAATCCTAAAGCTGAAGATGACTCTGCCTCAAAAGAAAAACTTGCATCATTTAATTGTAATTTTCCAAGACCATCTTTTAATTTTTGATATTCAGAACTATCAACAGGAAATAGACCACAAAATACAACAGGTTTACTTGGTTTAAATCCTGGTAAAGCCTCTTTAAGCGGGTTACTTGCGTCACAAATAGTATCACCTACTTTTGTTTCAGATAATACTTTTATTCCTGTTGTTATAAAACCAATCTCACCTGCATTTAGTTCATTAATATCTGTTGCCTTTGGAGTAAACACTCCCACTTTTTCGATAATATACTCTTGTTCAGTAGACATCATTTTGATCTTCATGTTCTTTGAGATTTTTCCATCAATAACTCTAACTAATATAACCACTCCTAAATAAGTGTCATACCAACTGTCAACCAACAAACATTTTAAAACTTCTTCTTTTTTTCCTTTGGGGCCTGGCAGTGATTTAATAATTTGTTCTAAAATATCTCCAATTCCTTCACCAGTTTTTCCAGAGCATGGTATGGCATTTTCGGTATCAATACCTATTACATCTTCAATTTGTTTTTTTGTTTTTTCTAAATCAGAGGCGGGTAAATCTACTTTATTTAAAACTGGTACTATTTCATGATTAATATCTAATGCTTGATATACATTAGCCAATGTTTGGGCCTCAACACCTTGGGTGCTATCTACAATTAAAATTGAGCCTTCGCATGCATATAATGATCTACTTACTTCATAGCTAAAATCTACATGTCCTGGAGTATCTATAATATTTAAAATGTACTCTTTGCCATCTTTTGCTTTGTAATTTAATTTTACTGTTTGTGCTTTAATTGTAATTCCTCGTTCTCGTTCGATATCCATAGAATCCAAGACCTGTGCTTTCATTTCTCTTTCAGTAAGTCCCCCACAATTATGAATTATTCTATCTGCAATAGTAGATTTACCATGATCAATATGTGCAATGATGGCAAAATTTCTAATGTTGTCGATAGTGCTCATATTTAAGATCTTATTTTTGCACCAATTTTTTCTTCTACAGTAGAGATTATAAGTTGATTAATTCTATCTAAGTCTTCATCTTTTAAGGTTTTTTCTGAAGATTGGATGGTAACATTTAAAGCAATAGATTTTTTTCCCTCTGGGATATTTTCTCCTTCATAAACGTCAAAAACTTTTACTGCTCTAATTAAATTTTGATCTATTTTAGAAATTATTTCTATTAGCTCCTGTACATGAAAATTTTTATTTAAAACAAATGCAAAATCTCTTTCTGATTTTTGATAATCTGAATATTTATATAGTGTTTTTTGATCATTTAATGTTTTTTTAGTTTGTTTTATATTGTCTAAAAATATTTCAAAACCAGCTAATGACTCCGTCTTAATATCTATTTTTTTTATTATATGTGGATGAATTTCCCCAAAATAAGCTACAACTTTTTCTTTATCTTTATTAAGAAATATTCTTCCTGATTTTCCAGGATGGTAATAACTAGGAGTTTTGTCATCTATATATAATTTGTTTTGATTAAATCCTGCTTCCACTAAACTCTTTACCACATCTTGTTTAACGTCAAATACATCAACTAACCTATCTTTTTCCAACCAATTTAATCTAGAAATTTTACCGGCACGTAATCCGCAAACTACAGTTTCTTGTTGACCTGGTTTCGATCCTGAAAATATAGGTCCAATTTCAAATAATGAAATATCTTTAAATCCTCTATCTAAATTTTTATTTATGTGAATAATTAAATTAGAAAAAATAGAATTTCTTAAGACATTAAGATCTGAGCTAATAGGATTTATAATATTTATCTCCTTATTGTTTTCTAAAAATAATTTATTAATTTTAGAATCAGTAAAAGACCAAGTTATAGTTTCAAAAAAACCTTTAGATGCCAAAGATCTTTGAAGAAAATGAAACAATCTTTGTTTATTGTTTAATGTTGGTTTTGTTCTATTTTTTTTAGGTTCTATAATTTTGATTTTATCGTATCCATGTATTCTTACTAGTTCTTCTATGATATCTATCTCTTGTTCGATATCTGGTCTCCAAGAAGGTACTTTTAAAATTAATGACTTTTTATCTTTTTTAATTTCAAATCCAAGGTTGCCCAAGATTTTAATCATTTCTTTTGGTTCAATACTAAAGCCTGTTATTTTTTCAAATGATGCTATTTCAAATTTTACTATTTTTTTTTTATTATTTTCAATTTTTTGAACATCAAACTTACTAACTTCCCCACCACAAATTTTTTTTATTAATTCAGCTGCTCTTTGAAGACCTTCTTCTGATGACAATGGATCAATTCCTCTCTCAAATCTAAATTTTGCATCAGTATCTATATTTAAAGCTTTTGATGTTTTTCTAATTGATCTTGGACTAAAATATGCTGCTTCAATTAGTACATTCTTAGTTTCTAGTTCAGTTCCAGATCTAGTGCCTCCAATTATTCCTCCCAAACCTAATATTCCAGTATTATCAGAGATCACACACATCTCATTCTCCAATACATACTCTTTATTATCTAGTGCTTTAAATTTTTCTCCTTTTTTTGAATTTCTAACTACAATGCCTTTATCAATTTTATCTGCGTCATAAGCATGTAATGGCCTATTTAAATCAAACATCACATAATTAGTTATATCAACTATGGCTGAGATGGGTTTTTGACCTAGAGAAAAAATTTTTTCCTTTAGCCATTTAGGGCTTTCAGTATTTTTTACACCAGTAATCAAACAACTCCCAAATGTATTACATCCTTGGTTTTTTTCTTTTGCAATTTTAATGTTAATTTTTTGTTTATTTTTTTGAATTAATTTTTCTTTTTTTTTAATCTTTAATTTACCAGATCCTGCAGCAGCTAGATCTCTTGCTAACCCTTTAACACCTAAACAGTCAGCTCTATTTGGAGTGATCGAGATATCAATTACTTTTAAAGAGCTTTTTGTAAAATAATTTTTACCAATTTTATTGCCATACTTTTTATTAGAAAGTTCAGTAATGCCATCACTTTCATTTGATAAATTTAATTCTGACTCTGAACAAAGCATACCATGTGATGTTACTCCTCTAATTTTGCTTATCACCAATTTCATCTGATTTTTAGGAATTACTGCACCTGGTGGAGCATAAATTGTTATTAACCCTTCCGTTGCATTTGGTGCACCGCATACCACTTTGACTGGCTCTTTCGCTCCAATATCTACATCACAAACCTTTAGCCTATCTGCATCTGGATGTTTTTCTGTTTTTAATATTTTAGCAATTAAAAAACTATCTGACTCACTTGATTGAGTTTCAACACTTTCAACTTCAAGACCAATGTCTGTTAATTTATTAATAATTTGATTTTCAGTAAATTTAGTATCCAGATGTTCCTTAAGCCAATTTGAAGTTATCTTCATCTGCTCAAACCTCTATAATTTGTTGGCACATCTAATGGATCAAACCCAAAATGATTTAACCATCTATAATCACATTCAAAAAACGCTCTCAAATCATTTATTCCATATTTAAGCATTGCTAATCTATCTATGCCAATACCAAAAGCATAACCTTGATATTTTTTCGGATCTATTTTAACATTTTTTAAAACATTTGGATGAACCATCCCACATCCTAAAATTTCTAACCATTTATCACCTTCACCAATTATAATTTTTCCATCTTTTATTTCATAACCAATATCAACTTCTGCGGAAGGTTCTGTGAATGGAAAATGACTTGGCCTAAACCTCATTTTTATTTTATCTACCTCAAAAAATTCTTTAATAAAATAATCTAAACATCCTTTTAAATGTCCCATATTAATATTTTTATCAATATGTAAACCTTCTACTTGATGAAACATTGGTGCGTGCGTTTGATCACTATCAGATCTATAAGTTCTACCAGGAGCAATAATCTTAAAAGGAGGTTTTTCTTTAAGCATTGTTCTAATCTGGACTGGTGAAGTATGCGTTCTTAGCAGTAATTCTTTTTTATTATCCAAATAAAAAGTATCGTGCATATCGCGAGCTGGATGATTGTCAGGTGTATTGAGTGCTGTAAAATTATTATATTCATTCTCTACATCTGGGCCCTCTTCTACACTAAAGCCAATTTCAGAAAATATAGACGAGATTTCATCAATTACCTGTGAAACTGGATGAATCTTTCCTTGAACAAAAGGTCTTTCAGGCAATGTTATGTCCAATTTTTCTTTTTCTAATTTTTGATTTATTTCCTTTGTTTCAATATCTTGAATTTTTTGTAAAATTTTACTTTGAAGCTCTTCTTTCACAGTATTTAAATCTGACGCAAAAATTTTTCTATCACTTTCGGCAACAGAACCTAATTTTTTAAACTGGGATGATATAAGTCCATTTTTACCAAATAGTTCACTTTTAATTTCATTAATTTGATTTAAATCTAAATTTCCATTTAACTTTAAAAGAAATTCATCTTTTATTTTTTTAATATCAGACATATTAGGAGATTATTTCTTCATCGAAGAAAAACAATAGTGAAGATTAATTTAATGCTGATTGTGCTTTTTGAACGATTGTTTTGAAGGCTTCTGGGCTATCATAGGCTATTTCTGCTAAAATTTTTCTATCTAACTTAATTCCACACTTTAAAAGCCCATTAATAAATTTTGAGTACGTTAATCCTTCAGATCTAACACCTGCGTTAATTCTTTGGATCCATAAAGACTTAAATTCTCTTTTTTTAGTTCTACGATCTCTATAGGCATATTGCATGGCTTTTTCCATAGCTTGTTTTGCAATTCTTATAGTATTTTTTCTTCTGCCCCATTGACCTTTAACGGCCTTTAAAACTTTTTTGTGTTTTGCATGACTTGTTACGCCTCTTTTTACTCTAGCCATTTTATCCTCTTAAACTGTAGGGCATATATGATTTAACTATTTTGCCATCTTGTTTTGACATAGTTGTTGTGCCTCTTAATTTTCTAATTTGTGAATTTGTTCTCTTGATCATACCATGTCTTTTTCCAGCTTGAGCCATCATTACTTTCCCAGTGGCTGAAACTTTAAATCTTTTTTTTGCTGAACTTTTTGTTTTTAATTTTGGCATAATTACGCGGTCTTATACAAATATTGGAATAGATTTACAACCACTATTAAGCCTTATAAAGGCTGAATAACCATAATCATTTGCTTTCCATCAAACTTTGGGTGCAGTTCTACTTTACCTATATCTTGCATATCTACTTTTATTTTATCCATCAATTCTTTACCTAAATGAGAATGCTGTAATTCTCTGCCTTTAAATCTAATTGTAAATTTTACCTTATCTCCCTTTTCTATAAATTTTTTAGCATTTTTAACTTTAAATTCATAATCATGGGTTTCTGTAACTGGTCTCATCTTTATCTCTTTTAAAGCAACTATTTTTTGTTTTTTTTTTGCAACATTTGCTTTTTTTTGAGCATCATATTTAAATTTTCCCATGTCTATAATTTTACAAACAGGTGGTTTTGCATTAGGTGATATTTCAATTAAGTCCAAGCCTTGATCTTTTGCCATTGAAATAGCTTCATTGGTATTTAGTATTCCAAGATTATTCCCATCACTTCCAATAACTTGAACTTCAGGAGAAGAGATTCTATTATTTGATCTAGGGCCTCTATCTTTTGTTCTTCTTTGAAAATAATTTTGTTTAAAATCTGCCACTTAATTTGAAGATGCTTTATTTAAAGCTGAGAATTTTTTTAAAAATAAATTTAGTTCCATATTTTCTTGTTTATTAGTATCCAATCTTCTAATCGTTACAGACTTACTGTCAACTTCTTTTTTCCCACAAATTAATAAAAGTGGTACTTTTGATAAAGAATGCTCTCTTATTTTGTAATTTAAATTATGATTTTTTAAATCTACTTCAGAGCTTATTCCTGCATTTATGATTTTAGCATTCACCTCTTTTGCATAATCATCAAACTCCTCTGAAATAGGTATCACTATTACTTGTAGTGGTGATATCCAAAATGGAAATTTTCCTGCATAATTTTCTATAAGTATTCCTATAAAACGCTCAAGAGATCCAAACAACGCTCTATGAAGCATCACAGGAATTTTTTTATTACCATCCTTATCTACAAAAGAAGCCTCTAATCTGCCAGGTAAATTTAGATCTACTTGCAAAGTTCCACATTGCCAATCTCTACCAATAGCATCTCTTAAAACAAACTCAATTTTAGGTCCATAGAAAGCTCCCTCACCTTTGTTAACTGTATATTCTAATTTAGATGCTTTGACGGCATCCAATAAAGCTTTTTCAGCTTTATCCCAAACTTTATCATCACCAACTCTAAGATCTGGTCGATCAGAATATTTTAATATGACATTTTCAAATCCAAGATCTTTATAAATGTCTAATATTAGATTTGTTACAATTAAACATTCGTTAGTGATCTGATCTTCTGTACAAAAAATATGTGCGTCATCCTGTGTAAATGCGCGAACTCTTAATAGTCCGTGTAATGATCCTGATGGCTCATATCTATGTACTTTTCCAAATTCAGAAATCCTCAAAGGAAGATCTCTATAGCTTTTTAAACCCTGATTAAACACTTGTACATGGCCAGGACAATTCATTGGTTTTATTGCAAATATTTTTTGATCAGGTGTTTGCGAAGTATACATGTGTTCTCCATATTTTTCCCAATGTCCTGATTTTTCCCAAAGTGCTCTATCTAAAATTTCAGGTGTATTTACTTCTTTATAACCTGCTGCCTCTTGCTTTGACCTCATGTATGAAACTAATTTTTGAAATAACTTCCAACCCTTTTCGTGCCAAAAAACTGAACCAGGACTTTCTTCTCTAAAATGAAATAAATCCATCTCTTTTCCTAGCTTTCTATGATCTCTTTTTTCTGCTTCTTCTATTCTTTTTAAATAATTGTCTAAATCTTTTTGAGTAGCCCAACTTGTTCCATATATTCTTTGCAACATTTCATTTTTAGAATCTCCCCTCCAATATGCACCAGATACTTTCATCAATTTAAAATATTTACCTATTTTTCCAGTTGAGGATAAGTGTGGGCCTTTGCATAAATCATGCCATTCTCCATGGAAATAAATAGAAACATCTTCTTTTTCTGGAATACCCTCAATAATTTCAGCTTTATAAATTTCACCTTTTTCTTTAAAATGTTTTATTGCTTTGTCTCTGTTCCAAACTTCTCTAGTGGTTAAAACATCTCTATCGACAATTTCTTTCATCTTATTTTCGATTTTACTTAAATCTTCTTCAGTAAAAGGTTCTTTTCTTGAAAAATCATAATAAAATCCATTTTCAATTACTGGACCAATAGTCACTTGAGTTCCTGGAAAAATTTCTTGTACTGCCATTGCTGTAATATGAGCTGTATCATGTCTAATTGTATCTAAACCTTCCTTATCTTTAGATGTAAAAATTTTTACAGAACAGTCTTTATCAATGATATGATTTAAATCTTTAAGTTCTCCATCTACACTAATTATAGATGCTTCTTTTGAAAGTGATTTACTAATTTTTTCAGCAACTTCAAGTCCTGTAACTTTTTTTGAAAAATTAATATCGTTTCCGTCTGGTAGTGTAATTATTGGCATTTAATTTAATAACTTTTTGTACTCTGAATAAGTAGAAAAACACATTTTTTCAACATTAAATTTTTTAATTATATTTTTTCTACCCTCATTACCCATTGATTTCAATGTAGATTCATCCAATTTCAAAATTTCTAGAATTTTGTTACTTAAAGATACTGGGTTTCCAGCCTCAAATAAAAAACCTGTTTTACCATTTTCTACAGTTTCGTTAGACCCACCAATATCACTCGCCAAAATTGGTTTTTTCATAGATTGAGCCTCAACTGCAACTCTTCCAAAAGACTCAGGTTCTATTGACGCTGACACAATTAAATCAGAAATTTTATATGCCACTGGCATGTTTTTACAATGTTCAATAAATTTTAACTGGTTTGTTAATCTATGCTGCTCAACCAATCTTGTAATTTTTTTTTTATATACATTTCTTCCTTGGTCACTACCAAGAATTACTCCATAAAAAGAGTCATACCCCAATTCCTTATTCACCAAACTAAGTGCTTCAATAAATGACTCTTGACCCTTCCATGATGTCAATCTACCCGGCAACAAAATTATCTTTTTACTCTTGTCTATCTGCCAATCTATTAATAGTTGCTTTTCTTGTGTTTCAGTGGTGGTAGATGGATCAAAATAGTCAACGTTAATACCTCTAAAAATAACTAATAATTTTTTTTTAGCCCCTAGATACTTTGAGTAGTTTTTATTTATATGGGAAAAAATAAAATTTGATCCTGCTATAATTAAATTAGATCTAACCATAATTGAATTATAAAATTTTTTTATACTATTGTTAAAGTTATATGTGCCATGAAAAGTTGTAACAAATTTTTTTCTTGTAATCTTTGTGGCAAGAAAACAAGACCAAGCTGGCGCTCGACTTCTTGCGTGAACAATAGAAATACCGTTAACTAAAATAATAAAAACTAAGGCAAAGGTATTAAAAATTATTATGAGAGGATTTTTGCTATGGACTGGAAGCCTAAATAGTTTTACTTTTTTTTTATCTATAAATTTTATTAAATCTCCTCCACTTGTTGCTATAAAGGAAGTGCAATTATTTTCATGTAGATAGTGCGCGAGATCATAACAACCTGTTTCTGCACCTCCATAACCCAATTTGGGAATTACTTGCAAAACTTTTAATTCTGAAGACATCTGATAAACTTATATATTAAGAATTAATGGTAATAAACTGATATGAACAAATTTAAATACCTTAAAATCTCTAAATATAAGAAAATCAGATACCTACATAATTATAAACAAAACAATCTTTATATTGTTTTCCTTCATGGGTTTATGTCAGATATTGAGGGTGAAAAACCTAAAACAATTTTACAGTATGCAAAAAAAAATAATCTGGGATTTCTTGCTATTGAATACTCTGGTCATGGTAAATCTTCTGGAAAATTTACTGATGGAAATATTAGTAAATGGAGCAAAGATGTTCAGATTTCAATAAAAAGGATAATAAAAAAGAATAATTTTATTTTAGTTGGATCAAGCATGGGTTCTTGGCTATCAATTAATCAATTTAGTTTTTTTAAAAAACAAATTAAAGGATTTGTTGGAATAGGTTCAGCTCCAGAATTTCTAGAAAACCTAATGTGGAAAAAATTTACAAAAAAAATGAAAAATGAAACAATTAAAAAAAATATCTATCATTTAAAACATGGCAATTATGAGTACCCAATTACCTACCAATTAATAAAAGATGGTAGAAAAAATAGAGTATTAAAAAAAAAAATTCATTCAAAAATCAAAGTAACAATGATCCATGGTAGTAAAGATGAAGTTGTTCCCCAGAAATATTCAAAGAAAGTATTAAAAATTTTTACAGCTGCGAAAAAAAAATTTGTTAAAATTAATAATGGTGATCACAGTCTTTCAAATAAAAAAGGGTTAAAAATAATAATTTTAGAGCTTAATAAAATTGTCTCTGATATAATTTAGTCCCTCAATATAAGTAGGAAATTTTAATTTATAATTAAAAAACTCTTTCATTTTTTTATTATTAACTTTTTTTGAGTCCTTATAAAAATTTTTTAGCATTGGGTTTTCCAAGTTTTCAATTTCAATTTTTTTTATATTTTTGATATTCAATAATTTTGCAGCATATAATATTATTTCTTCAGATGAAGAAGGTTTGTCATCTGAAATATTATAGATTTCACCTTCTTTAAACTTGGTTAATGATTTGTATAATATATTTCCTATGTCATCTACGTGCACTCTTGAAAAAAAATGATTTTTTTTATTAACCAATTTTGCAGTACCTATCTGTAATCGATTTAAAATATTATTTTTATTTGAATAAATTCCCGATAATCTAAATATTTGGATCGGTAAATTGCACTTAATCTTCAAAGAAAGCCATGAGTTTTCAGCTTCCAGCCTGTCTATTCCATTTTGAGAGGTTGGTTTATTTTTGCTATTTTCATCGACCCATTCTCCATCATGATTTCCATAAACACTCGTAGCAGATAAATAAGTCACCCATTTTATATTTGAATTTTCTATGAATTTTGAAAACATTTTAACAACTATATCAGAGCCTTCTATTGGTGGTATAGAAATCAAGATATGATCAGATTTCTTCAAATTTGAAATTAAATCTTGATCATATTTTTCACCATTTAAAAAATAGTTTTGATAGTTAATTCCATTAAAATTTTTTTTTGATGTTTCGTTTCTAGACGTTGTTGATAGATTTATATTATAATTTTCTAAATCAATTTTAGTCAAAAAACTTTTGGCTACCTGTCCAAAGCCAAAACAGAAAATATTAATGTTTTTCACTCTAACTTACTTCTTTTATAACTGGTTTTAAACTAATCGGATTGGATAGCTTATCAAGCATCTCTTTTGGGCACACCTGTATAAAGTTTTCAATTTCATTATCAAAATTATCGGTTATTTTTTTTGATAAATTAGAATTTGTCTCTAAATTATGTTCTATTAATAATTTTTTTAAGTAATCTATCCAATAATTTGTTTCTGGTGATTGCCATATGATAGTTTCTGGATTTGCTTTTTTTTCAAATTCTTTATTTGGATCGTAGATAAATGCCATTCCTCCAGTCATACCGGCTCCAAAATTGTCACCTACCTCACCAAGTACTACAACAGTACCTCCTGTCATATACTCACAAGCATTTGAGTCACACCCTTCAATTACAGCTATAGCTCCAGAATTCCTTACTCCAAATCTTTCTCCCGCTTGTCCTGCTGCAAAAAGTTTTCCTGATGTAGCACCATATAATACAGTATTCCCGATAATTGTATTTTCATTTGAGATTAAATTACTTTCATCCGATAACTTAATTGAGATTGTTGCTCCTGACAGACCTTTTCCAACATAATCGTTTGCATCCCCTTGAAGAATTAGCTTCAATCCTTTTATCGCAAAAGCACCAAAAGATTGACCAGCTGAACCCTTAAATCTGAGCGATAAAAAATCTGGTTGGAGTTTATCGTTTCCATACTTTTTATACAAATAGTGAGATATTCTTGTTCCAACAGTTCTATGTGTATTTTTAATTTCAAATTCTTTATTGATTGTTTTATTTTTTTCTAACTTGTCCTCTATCTCTGGTATGATTTCTTGATCTAAAGTATCTGGTACAAAATTTATTTCTTGTTTTTCACAATATCTTAAATTTTCTCCAGGATCGGCTTGAACAAATAATGGATTTAAATCTAAATCATCTAAATTTGATGAAGCTTTACTAACCTGTCTTAATAAATCTGTTCTGCCAATTATTTCATTTAAAGATTTAAAGCCTAATTGTGATAAAATTTCTCTTACTTCTTGAGCAATAAAACTAAATAAGTTTACTACTTTTTCAGGGGTACCAGAAAATTTTTTTCTTAATTCATCGTCTTGAGTACATACTCCAACTGGGCATGTATTAGAGTGGCATTGTCTAACCATTATACAACCCATTGCTACAAGCGCAGTTGTTGCAACACCATATTCTTCAGCTCCCATCATTGCTGCGATAACTACATCTCTACCAGTTTTAATTCCACCATCAGTTCTAAGTGTTACCTTGTGTCTTAAGTTATTAAGGGTTAAAACCTGGTTAGCTTCTGTTAGACCCATTTCCCAAGGAATGCCAACATATTTAACACTAGTTTGAGGAGTTGCCCCTGTTCCACCATTGTGGCCAGATATTAAAATTATATCTGCTTTTGCTTTTGCTACTCCGGCAGCAATAGTGCCAATACCTGATGAAGCAACTAATTTTACTCCCACTCTTGCTTCTGGATTTACTTGCTTAAGATCATAAATTAATTGTGCTAAATCTTCAATAGAATATATATCATGGTGAGGTGGGGGAGATATTAATGTTACCCCAGGTGTTGAATGTCTCAGTCTTGCAATTTCATTTGTAACTTTAAATCCTGGTAATTGTCCACCTTCTCCAGGTTTAGCTCCTTGCGCTATCTTTATTTCAATTTCATTACAGTTATTTAAATAATTAATAGTTACACCAAATCTTGCAGATGCAATTTGTTTTACTCTAGAATTTGCACTATCTCCATTACTCATTTTGGTAAATCTTTTTTCATCTTCTCCGCCCTCTCCACTACAAGAAGCTCCTTTAATTCTATTCATTCCTATTGCTAATGTTTCATGTGCCTCTTTTGATAAAGCACCGTGTGACATGCTTCCGCTTCCAAATCTTTTTAAAATATTTTCAATTGGTTCCACTTCAGAAATATTTATAGATGGGTTTAAATTTCTTTCTCTAAAACCAATAAGGTCTCTCAAATGTATTGGTGGAAGATTATAAATTCCATCAACATATTTTTTATATCCTTCAAAAGAGTTAGATCCAACAGAGCTTTGTAATAAATGCATTAGTTTACCCTGATATTGGTGTGTCTCTCCATTTTTTCTATATCTATATAACCCTCCAATTGGTAAAACAGAGTTATTTTCTTCAAATGCTTGACTGTGTATTATTCTTAATTTTTTTTCAATTCCATTAAGTCCTATTCCAGAAATCTTTGATATAACTCCAGGAAAATATTCTGAAGCTATAGTTCTACTCAGCCCTACTGTTTCAAAATTACACCCACCTCTATATGAGCTTAAAACTGATATTCCCATTTTAGACATTATCTTCAACAATCCATAATTTACTGATTGAATAAATCTTTCTATGCATTCATCATAACCAAATTTACCAAATAATTTTTTTTCAAATCTTTGGTAAAGACTATCTAGTGCTAAATAAGGGTTTACAGTTGTAGCTCCAACGCCGATTAAGGTTGCAAATGAATGCGTATCAAGAGCCTCGGCCGTTTGAACATTTATAGATGCATAGCCTCTTAATTTATTTTTAATTAAATGGGTATTAATTGCACCAACGCTTAAAAGCATTGGTACAGCTAATCTTTCCTCTGAAACATTTTTATCACTCAGAATAATTTGCGTAATACCTTGTCTTACTGAAATTTCAGACTCGTTTTGAATTCTTTCAATTGTTTGTTCTAGATTTTGATCTTTTTTAAATGTGCAATCTATAGTAATTGAATTTTTACCAAAAAAATTAATAAATTTTTCTAGCTGAGAGTTAGATAAAATAGGGCTATTTAAAACATATATATTTTCTTTAGTTAAATTATTAAAATCTAAAATATTTCCAAGGTTTCCAAATCTTGTTTTTAAGCTCATTACTTTATTTTCTCTTAAAGAATCTATAGGTGGATTGGTTACTTGGCTAAAATTTTGTCTAAAAAAATGATATAGTGGTCTATATTTATCAGACAGTACTGCAAGTGGTGTATCATCACCCATAGAACCAATTGCTTCTTTTGCGTCTTCAGCCATTGGGTGTAATATAAGCTCTAAGTCTTCGAGACTATATCCAAATGAATGTTGTCTTTTTCTAAGTTCTTCAGCTAAAAAAATAGGTTTTTCATTTTTGATTGTAAGCTTTTTATCTAAGTCAACAATTTGATTGTTAAAATGTTTGTACTCTTTGGCTATGAAGTCTTTGATCTGACTATTGGTAAAAACCTTACCTTTTTCTATTCTCACACCAATTATTTCTCCTGGTCCTAATCTTCCTTTGGATATAATTCTTTTTTCATCTAATTCTATCATGCCCGTTTCTGATCCTGCACAAAGAATTTTATCTTTAGTAATAGTGTATCTCATTGGACGTAGGCCATTTCTGTCTGTTGCTGCTATAACCCATTCATTGTCTGTTGCTGCAATCGCTGCTGGACCATCCCATGGCTCCATTGTGCTATTTAAGAAATTAAATAATTGTTGGTGATCCTTAGAAAGAGTTTTGCTTTTTTTTGACCAAGCATCGGGAATTAACATTAATTTAGCGAGTGGAGCTGGTTGACCAGAAATGTTTAATAGCTCAAATACGTTATCTAAAGCTGCAGAGTCTGATGCACCAGGTTGTATAACTGGTTTTAAGTTTTCCATATCATTAAATAATGGACTTTCCATTTCTTGTTCATGGACCTTCATCCAATTGACATTTCCTTTAAAGGTATTTATTTCCCCGTTATGAGCAACTGCTCTAAAAGGCTGAGCAAGATCCCAACTAGGTGCTGTATTTGTAGAAAATCTTTGATGAAATATTACAAAACGTGAAATAAATTTTTCATCTTTAAGATCTACATAAAAATCAGCAATTGACTCAGCTAAAAACATTCCCTTATAAATTATTGATTTAGAACTAAGAGAAGAAATATAAAGTCCTTCTATTTGATTTTTTATAGCTTTGTTTTCAATTTTTCTTCTTGTTTCATAAAGTTTTCTTTCTAACTCTTTTCCAGTTAAATTTTTTTCGTTATGTTTAAATAACACCTGGGTAATTTCCGGTCTTGTAAGGTTAGCTTTCTCTCCTAAAACTTTTGGATTAACTGGGACTTGTCTCCACCCATAAATAGAAAAATTACTTTTTGTTAGTTCACTTTCTACAAGTGTCCTAGAGTTTTCTTGTGCCTCATAATTATTTCTTGGCATAAAAATCATACCAACGCAAATTTCTGAACCATCGTGCTTGTGGCCTGTAATTTCTATTTTTTCAGCAAAAAAATCGTATGGAATTTCCAAATGAATTCCAGCTCCATCTCCTGTTTTTCCGTCAGCATCAACAGCACCTCTATGAAAAACTGCTTTTAGAGCACTAATTCCGTATTCAACTACTCTCCTAGATTTTTTGCCTTCAGTAGAAGCAATCAATCCCACTCCACAAGCATCATGCTCCATACTTTTTGAATAAACATTACCATCTTCTAAAATTTTACGATTTTTTAAATAGTTATTCATTACGCAACTTTTGTTGATTTAAATTCTTTGTTTTCTAAAAAAGTCCTTATTGACTCAGCAACATCCCTTCCATCTCTAATAGCCCAAACTACTAACGAAGCACCTCTAACTATATCACCTGCTGCAAATACACCTTTCAGATTACTTTCCATGGTATCAAAATCTACTTTTAAAGTTCCCCACTTAGTTACTTGTAAATCATTTGAATTAAATAATTTTGGTAAATTTTCTGGATCAAATCCTAATGATTTTATTACTAAGTCTGCTTGAATATTAAATTCAGAATTAGCTTTTATTTCAGGTTTTCTTCTTCCAGTTTCATCTGGTTCACCAAGATTAATTTTATCAACTACCAAACTTTCAACCTTATTTTTACCAATAAATTCTTTTGGACTAGATAACCAAACAAATTCTACACCTTCTTCTTCTGCATTTTTAACTTCACGGGCTGAACCTGGCATATTTTCTTTGTCTCTTCTATACAAACATTTTACAGATTTAGCATTTTGTCTTATAGAGGTTCTGACACAATCCATTGCTGTGTCACCGCCACCAATTACAACAACATTTTTACCCTCTGCATTCAAAGTACCGTTGTCAAATAATTTTACTTTATCCCCTAATCCTTTTTTATTAGAAGCAGTTAAAAACTCCATAGCTGGAAAAATATTTGCCAAATCCTTACCGGGTAAATCTATTTCTCTAGCTTTATAGACACCAGTGGCTATTAAAATTGCATCATGTTTTTCTCTTAACTGTTCTAAACTGGCGTCTTTACCAACCTCAAAATTTTGGATTATTTTAATACCACTTTTTTCTAATATTTCTGTTCTTCTCTCTACTACATATTTTTCTAACTTAAAATTTGGAATTCCATATATTAATAATCCACCTGCCCTATCATACCTATCATATATTGTAATTTGATAACCTAATTTTCGCAATTGTTCAGCTGCAGCTAATCCAGCTGGACCAGCTCCTATGATTCCTACACTTTGTTTTTTTTCATTTTTAACTTTAATTGGTTTTACCCATCCCTCTTTCCAAGCTGTGTCAGTAATATATTTTTCAACAGATCCTATTGTAACTGTTCCATGTCCAGATTGCTCAATTACACAATTTCCTTCACACAGTCTATCCTGTGGACAAATCCTCCCACACACTTCAGGCATGTTATTTGTACTTTGTGCAAGCTCGTAAGCTTCTTTAAGTCTTCCCTCTGCTGTTAGTTTTAACCAATCTGGTATATTGTTACTTAATGGGCAATGAACTTGACAAAATGGAACTCCACATTGTGAACATCTGCTAGCTTGCTCACCAGCTTTTTCTTGAATAAACTCATTGTAAATTTCATTAAAGTCATCTTTTCTATCAGCGACTTCTCTTTTAGGTGGATTTTGTTGACCTATTTTTACAAATTTTAACATTTTTTTATTCATTTTTTTTCTTTTAAAAGTAAAGATATATCAGCCTTTTAAATATAAAAAGATAAACTAAGACAGTTATTATGACCTTTATTTTCAAATAAATAAGTACTATCAACGTTTTTTAATTTTTTGCATAACTACTATGTTGTCACAGAATTGTTTTATTTAATCTCTAATTAAGTTACGAAAGAAAATGCTTAAAGACATCATAGAAATTGTAATTCTATCTCTTATTCAGGGTGTTTCTGAATTTCTACCAATTAGTTCATCTGCTCATTTAATTATAGTTTCTTCGCTGTATGAATTTAAGTCAAGTTCCTTACTAATAGATGTGAGCTTACATCTTGGCTCACTGTTGGCAATTGTGTTTTTTTTTAGAAAAGAATTATTTGATATAAGTAATAATCATAAATTATTATTGCTTATTATAATTGGTTCTCTTCCACTTGTTGTTGTTGGATATTTTTTGCATAGAACAGGTTTTATTTATTTATTAAGAGATATAAAAATAATAGCATGGACCACTCTTATATTTGGTATTTTTTTATATTTTGCTGATCAAAATAAATTTAATAAAAAAATTTCTTCTGATTTAGATTTTAAGAAAATTCTTTATATTGGATTATTTCAAACTTTAGCTTTAATCCCTGGCGTTAGTAGAGCTGGAGTCACAATCACAATTGGACGTATGCTAAAATTTAATAGATACGATTCTAGTAAAATTTCTTTTTTACTTGCTATTCCAGCTTTAACTGGAGCAAGTGTTTTAAGTTTAAAAGATATTTTAAACCAAAGTTTTGAGATAAATTATTTTGTCTTTTTATCAATTGTATTATCTTTTCTATTTTCTTATTTTACTGTTAAGTTTTTTTTGAAATATATTAATAAATTTTCACTTAATATTTTTGTAATTTATAGAATTATAATTGCATTATTTTTATTTTTAATAATATATAATTAATTTTTTTTAAGAATAGGCATTAATTGAGAAAGCAAAACTCCAAATAAAATAAATAAACATCCTATTAAATTATTAATATCTAAGATTTGACTTAACAAGATCCAAGCCGCAATAGTTGCGAAGACACCTTCTAATGAAAAAACTATTGCTGCAGGTGCAGGTGATATATTTTTTTGTGCATAAATTTGTAAAACAAATGCAAATCCTCCTGATAAAATTCCGGCATATAAGATAGAATTAATTTCCTTCAAAATATTTGAGTAAATAAATTCTTCATAAATTGATGCAATTATGAAAGAAAATAAAGCAACAATTAAAGTTTGAATAGCTCCAAGAGTTAAAGGAAGATCATATTTTTTAATAATCATCCCAGTAAAAATTATATGCGTACTCCAAAATAAAGCACCAAGAACTACTAGGTTATCTCCGAGCCTAACTGTTGCATCTTGAAAATTTGTTAATAAATAGCCACCTATTAAACATAAAATTACTGAAGGCCAAACACTCCAATGAATGGATTGTTGTTTAAATAAAAAAATAATTATTGGGACCATTGGTACATAGAAAATTGTAAAAAAAGCAGCATTTGCAACATCCGTGTAAAGAAGTGCAACTTGTTGTAAAGCTGAGCCTAGAAAAAGTGATAATCCAATTAAAAATGAAAGAATACCAAAGGTTTTGGTGTCAGATTTAAACTCTGATTTAAACTTTTTAAATTCAAATAAAAATACCAAAGGAATTATAGCTAAAAAACCAATAAAAAATCTTACAGCATTAAAGGTAAATGGACCAATGTCATCCATTCCAGTATCTTGCGCAATAAATGTAGTGCCCCAAATTAAAGTACAAAGTAAGGCACTTAAAAGGGATGTTGTTTTTGTCATAGCGATTTATACTGCTAACTTGTAGGCAAAATTTTTACCTAAATTTTCTTTTAAATCATTATTAAATCTAGCAGCTTCTGCGCCATCAATTATTCTGTGATCATAAGATAGAGATATAGGTAAAATAGTTCTTACTTTGAATTTTCCATTAATTAAAATTTGTTTTGCCTGAGATTTTCCAACGCCCAAAATTGCAACTTCTGGATAGTTAATTATTGGTGTAAAAAAAGAACCTCCTATACCTCCAAGACTAGTAATTGTCATTGATCCACCAAAAAATTCTTTTTTATCTATCTTTAGATTTCTACATTCATCACTGACTTTTTTTAATTCACTTCCTATATAGCTAATATTTTTATTGTCAGCATTTCGAATTTTAGGAACCATCAAGCCATGCGGTGTATCTACAGCTATTCCAATATGAAAATATTTTTTTAGAGTTATTTTTCCATTTTCAATATCATCTATAGAAGAATTAAAGTTTGGGAATTTTTTCAGAGAAACAACTAAAGCTTTCACTAAAAATGCTAGCGGTGTAATTTTTTTCTTTTCTCCAGTATACATATCTGTTAACGAATTTCTAAAGTCTTCCATTTCAGTAATGTCTACTTCATCATGGTTTGTGACATGAGGTATAGTTGTCCATGAATTTACTAGATAAGTTGATGACAATTTCTTGACCCTTGGTATATCTTTAACTTCTATTTCCCCAAAATCAGAATGTTCAAATTCGTTTTTTATTTTATTCAGTTTGTTTTCTTTTGTTTCTTCAACATTTTTTGTTTTAGAAGAAACAAATTTTTTAATATCATCTTCAATAACTCTGCCACTTTTTTCACTGCCAACAACTTGATTAATATCTACACCAAGTTCTCTAGCAAATTTTCTAGCTTTTGGGCTTGCTGGTGAAATATTTGTGACCTTACTTTGATTGATTAAAGTTTGTTGAATTTCAGGTTTTATTATTTGAATTTTTTTAAACTCATTTTCAATAGGTGATTTTCCTTGAATCTTTTCCTTTGTTTCTGATGCACTTTCTAAAATTAATATTAAGTCACCTTCTGAAACTTTATCTCCTACTTTAATATTTACTGACTTAACTTTTCCATTAAACGAGGCAGGAATTTCAACGCTAGATTTATCACTTTCAATCGTAATAAGTGGATCGTTTTTTAATACCGACTGGCCATTTGAGACTAACACCTCAATTACCTCAACATCTTTAAATTCTCCAATATTTGGTACTTTAATTTCTTTGTCTGACATAATTATAACTTAGTAGGCATTGGTTTGCTTCCATCAATATTATATTTTTTAATGGCTTCTTTTGCATATTTTGATGCGATTAACTGTTCTTTTGCTAAAACGCTTAATCCATAAGCAACCAAATGCTCTTTATCAACTTCAAAGAATTTTCTAAGATTTTTTCTAGTATCGCTTCTTCCAAAACCATCTGTACCCAGTGAATAAAAGCTTTTATTTGTATAGGGTCTAATTTGATCAGAATTCATTCTCATATAATCTGAAGCAGCCATTATTGGTCCTTCAGTCTTTCCCAGACATTTTTCGACAAATGAAACTTTTGGTTCTTTATCAGGATTTAGCAAGTTATATCTTTCAGTTTCCATTCCATTTTTTCTTAATTCGTTAAAGCTTGTAACGCTCCAAACTTCACTATCAATTTGATAATCATCTTGTAATATTTTTGCAGCTGACATCATTTCCCTCAATATCGTGCCTGAACCTAATAGCTGAATTTTTGTTTTCTTATATCTACTAAAGTCACTAATTTTATACATTCCTTTAAGAATTCCTTCTTCACAATTTTTATCTTTGGGCATCTCCGGGTGAGAATAATTTTCATTCATAGTTGTAATATAATAAAAGACATTTTCATTTTTTTCATGCATTCTTCTTAAACCCTCTCTAAAAATTACTGCCAGTTCATAATGAAATGTTGGATCGTAAGTTACACAATTTGGTATTGTGGATGCCACAAGGTGACTATGGCCATCTTGATGTTGTAAACCTTCACCTGCTAGAGTAGTTCTTCCTGCAGTTGCACCTATTAGAAAGCCTCTAGCTTGACTATCTCCTGCTGCCCAGGCTAGATCTCCTATTCGTTGAAAGCCAAACATAGAATAAAAGATATAAATAGGAATCATTTCAATATCATGGTTTGTATAAGAAGTTGCAGCCGCAATCCATGATGACATCGCTCCAGCTTCATTAATTCCTTCTTCTAACACCTGTCCACTTTTATCTTCTCTGTATGAGCTTAGTTGGTCTGAATCTTCTGGTTCATATTTTTGTCCCTCATGTGCATAAATTCCTATTTTTTGAAAAAAACCTTCCATTCCAAATGTTCTTGCTTCATCTGGAATTATTGGGACTAATCTTGGAGAAACATTTTTATCCCTCAAAAGATTTGTAAACATTCTAACTAATGCCATTGTTGTTGACATTTCTTTTTCACCTGTTGAAACTTTCATGAAATCAAAAATGTTTTTAGCTGGTGCTTTAATTGGTTTTGAATACGTTGTTCTTTCAGGTAAAAAACCTCCAAGATCCATTCTTCTTTCTTTAATGTATTTTATCTCAGGAGATTTTTCTTCTGGTTTAAAATATTCAATATTTTTTACCTGTTTATCTGTTAAAGGAACATCAAAACGATCTCTGTAATATAATAAATCATCTACATCTAATTTTTTAGTCTGGTGAGTAGTATTAACACTTTCCCCTGTTTTGCCCATTCCATAACCCTTTATAGTTTTTGCAAGAATTACCGTGGGACTACCCTTATTTTTTGAGGCTTGATCATAAGCTGCGTAAACTTTATGTGGATCGTGACCACCTCTATTTAATCTCCATATATCTTTATCTGACAAACTAGAAACTAATTCACTTGTTTCTGGATACTTACCAAAAAATTTATCTCTTACATATGCTCCATTTCTTGCTTTCATTGCCTGGTATTCACCATCTACTGTTTCATTCATTATCTTAACTAAATGACCTGTTTTATCATTTGCAATTAATGAGTCCCAGTACGATCCCCAAATTACTTTGATAACGTTCCACCCTGCTCCTCTAAAACTTCCTTCAAGTTCCTGGATAATTTTTCCATTCCCCCTTACAGGTCCATCTAATCTTTGAAGATTACAATTAACCACAAAAATTAGATTATCTAATTTTTCTCTTGCAGCTAATCCAATAGCTCCTAAAGACTCAGGTTCATCCATTTCACCATCACCAAGAAATGCCCAAACTTTTCTGCCCTCATCTTTGATTAATCCTCTATTAATCAAATATTTCATGTATCTTGCTTGATAAATTGCAAGCATTGGTCCTAAGCCCATCGATACAGTTGGAAATTGCCAAAACTTTGGCATTAACCAAGGATGCGGGTAAGATGAAAGACCACCCGGTTTAACCTCTTGTCTAAAGCTATCTAACTGTTTTTCATTTAATCTGCCTTCTAAAAATGCTCTGGCATACATTCCTGGTGCACTATGCCCTTGAAAATATACCAGATCTCCCCCAAATTTATTATTTTTTGCTCTCCAAAAATGATTCATTCCAACATCATAAAGTGTTGCTGCCGATGCAAATGTACCAATGTGACCTCCTAATTCTGGAAATTTTTTATTTGCTCTCACAACCATAGCTGCTGCATTCCATCTAATGAGAGATCTTATTCTTCTTTCAATATTTTGATCTCCATTTGATTTAACCTCTGCTTCTGGGGGGATTGTATTAATATATGGTGTATTTTGTGTGTAGGGAATATTTGCTCCTTCTAGATAAGCTTTATTTATCAATTCTTTTATTAAGAAATGTGCTCTTTCATTTCCATCTTTTTCAACTACAGCAGATAGGGACTCAAGCCAATCTTTGGTCTCTAGTGGGTCAATATCATTTTCATTAGTTACTTGAATTATAGTATCTTTTTTTCTCTCTACAGATTTTTTATCAGTAACATTTTTTTTTAAAACTGTTTCAGCTTGTTTAATTATACTTTCAGTATCTTTTGGAATCAGTTTTTCAGTATTTTTATCTTTTGATGATGAAATATTTAATAACAAGTCTCCCTTGGAAACTTTATCTCCTACTTTAATATTCACTGATTCAACAACTCCAGAAAGAGTTGATGGTATTTCAACGCTTGATTTATCACTTTCTATCGTGACGACAGGATCATTTAAATTAATCTGATCTCCAACTTTTACCAAAAGTTCTATAACCTCAACTTTTTCAAATTCACCGATATCTGGAACAAGTAATTTTTGACTCATTGTTTTAAAACGATTTATATACTTAAAAAAAATAAATCTCTTATTATTTTAACATATAATATAGATTTTTATGTAAACGACTAATTTTATTAATAAAAATCTCTAAATACCCAGAAAAAAGTTTTTTAGGCTCTCTCAATACAGATTGCTATTCCCATGCCGCCACCAATACATAAAGTTGCACAACCTTTGCTTTTATTTTGTTTTATCATTTCATGAATAAGAGTTACTAAAATTCTAGTTCCAGATGCTCCAATTGGATGTCCTAAAGCTATTGCTCCTCCATTCACATTTACAATTTCTTTTGAAATACCAAGATCTTTTATTACTGCAATGCTTTGAGCTGCAAATGCTTCGTTAATTTCAAATAAATCAATATCTTCAATATTCCATTTTGCTCTAGCCAAAGCTAAGCGTACTGCTGGTATTGGTCCAAGTCCCATCAGTGATGGTTCCACACCACAAGTTGCCCATGATACTATTGTAGCTAATGGCTCTATAGATCTTAATTCCGCTTCCTTTCGAGACATTAATATTGTTGCTGCTGCTCCATCGTTAATTCCAGATGAATTTCCTGCTGTGACTGTTCCATTTTCTTTAAACACAGTTTTTAGTTTTTTTAGATCTTCTAAATTTAAATTGCTTCTTGGATATTCATCTGTTTCAAAAATTGTTTTTTTTTTATCTATATTTATTTCTATTTTAATTACTTCTTTAATAAATTTATTTTCACTTATAGCTTTTTGTGCTTTAACTTGAGAATATAATGCAAACTGATCTTGTTCATCTCTAGAAATTTTATATTTGTTTGCAATATTTTCAGCAGTAACACCCATATGATAATTGTTAAATGAGTCTGTCAATCCATCATTAATCATCGTATCAATCAGCATATCCTCAGATAATTTTTTATCTTTTCTATAAAAAATTGAATGCATTGCTCTAGACATGTTTTCTTGTCCACCAGCAGCAACAATTTTACTTTCTTCTAATTTAATTGATTGATATCCTGAAACAACAGATCTCAGTCCTGAACCACATACTTGGTTAATAATATGAGCAGGTTTTGAAACTGGAATTGTGGCTTGTATAGCTGCTTGTCTTGCTGTGTTTTGTCCCAAACCAGAAGTGAGTACATGCCCCATAATTACCTCATCAATTTCTTCTACTTTAATTTTTGAACTATCTATTGCCTCTTTGATTACTAACGAACCTAATTTGGCAGCACTTAAATCTTTTAATGAACCCTCGTAAGTTCCAATAGGTGTTCTTAATGCAGCTGTTATAACTACATCTTTTGACTTTTTACTCATTTATAAAATAACATATTATTTTATAAGTTAGATTACATCAAAAACTTTGATATATTCTTTAAAATTATTTAATTAAGGACCGCTGGCCAAATTGGATAAGGCGCTCGGCTACGAACCGGGAGACTCCAGATTCGAGTTCTGGGCGGTCCACCAAAAATAGGAGTTCTTTATGTTAGGTTGGCTTGTAAAATCTTCATTACAAAAATCAGTTATTTATTTTTTTATTATTGTAATATTAATTTTATTAATCTTAACTTTTGCGTTATAAAAAAATATGACCCAGGAATTTGAACAGATAAGCATTAAACCAGGATTCATGAAGCACAATGGTGGTGTTTTATTTAAAACAGTATCTGACACAGAATATGTATTTAAGACTATAATCACTAAAAATCACTTAAATGCAGCAGAAATAACTCATGGTGGTTTTTTATCAGCATTAATTGATGCGGGAGCCGGAACAGCTGCTCATAGAACAGCTGGAAATGCGCCATGTGTAACAATATCATTAGATCTTAAATTTATTGGTGCTTCCAAATTAGGAGATGAAATAACAGGATTTACAAAAATTTTGAAAAAAACAAACACACTTGTTTTTTTATTTTGTGAATTAAAATGTGCGGATAAAATAATTGCATCTGCCTCAGGTATATGGAAAATATTAAAAATTAAAGGATGATTATTCTCTTTGTTTAGCTTGTTCGATAAAATAACTGATAAATCTTAAGCGCTGAATTATAAAGAATTGTTATTAAATATTTTTAAAAGTGTTATTTTATAAAAACATAAAGGAGAAATGAGAACTCTTAAGATTGTGATTCGGTCTTGTTTTAGTCTATTTTTGTTCTTTATGTGTAACAATATGTGGTGTGAGCATAATTAAAGGTACCATAAATAGAAATGTCAAAAAATAAAATTACTGCTGTTCTAGGTCCAACAAACACAGGAAAGACGTTTCTTGCAATTGAAACTATGCTCTCTTTTGATAGTGGAATGATTGGATTTCCCCTAAGGTTATTAGCAAGAGAAGTCTACGATAAAGTAATTAAAAAAATAAGCCCAGATAAAGTTGCTTTAATTACAGGTGAAGAAAAAATAATTCCATCTAATGCAAAATATTTCCTTTGCACTGTAGAGTCGATGCCAATCAACAAACATTTGGACTTTGTGGGTATAGATGAAATTCAAATGTGTGCTGATCACGAAAGAGGTCACATATTTACTGATCGATTACTAAACGTTAGGGGAGACAAACTAACTATGTTTATGGGGTCAAGCACTATAAGAAATATAGTAAAAAAACTTAATGAAGATACTGAATTCATAAATAGAGATAGACTTTCAAAATTATCTTTTGTTGGTCATAAAAAAATTTCAAGGATTAATAGAAAAACAGCTATCATAGCTTTTTCAACAGAAGAAGTTTATGCAATTGCAGAGCTAGTTAGAAGACAAAAAGGTGGTGCAGCAATTGTGATGGGCTCCCTTAGTCCTAAAACTAGAAATGCACAAGTAAATCTATATCAATCAGGTGATGTCGATTTTCTAGTTGCAACAGATGCAATTGGAATGGGTATTAATATGGATTTAGAAAATGTTTTCTTTTCAAATTTAAGAAAATTTGATGGTAAAAAATTAAGAAAACTTAATTTATCTGAGATTGGACAAATAGCTGGTCGAGCAGGCAGATATTTAAATGACGGAAATTTTGGTATAACTGGAAATTGTAAAGATATTTCACCAGAAGAAGTTGAGCTACTTGAAAATCATAAATTCGAAGAAATCAAAATTTTATTTTGGAGAAACTCTAAGTTAAATTTTAATAATGCTTCAGCACTAATTAAATCACTTAATGAAAAACCAAAAAAAGAATGGTTGCGTAAAATTCATGAATGTGAGGATGAAAAAGTTTTGAAATATTTTTTAAATAATATGGAAAGTCATAATATTAAAGATAACAAAGATACCTTAGAGTTACTTTGGGAGTGCTGTCAAATTCCAGATTTTGTAAAAAAAACCTATGGGAACCACATAGAGGTTGTTGGCAAAGTATTTGACTTCTTAAATGGAATAAATGGTAAAATTAGTAATGATTACATGAGAATACAGTTAATGAAACTGGATAATCTAGATGGAAATGTTGATTCTTTGTCAAATAGAATTGCAAATGTTAGAACTTGGTCATATGTTTCAAATAAAATTAATTGGGTAGAAAATCAGAATTATTGGATTGAAAAAACAAAAATATTAGAAGATAGATTGTCTGAAAGATTGCATGAAGAACTTACCAGAACATTCATTGATAAAAGAGCAAGTATTCTTGCAAGAGGATTAAAACAAGATATGGATTTTAAAACTGAAATAATGGAGAATGATAAAGTAGTAATTGATGGTCAATTTATTGGTAATTTAAAGGGACTAAAATTCGAAATGGATTTGAAAGCAGGAGCTCTAGAAACAGATATTAAATCGTTAAAAAAAGCAGCAAGACAAACTGTGGGACCAGAGCTAAAAAAAAGAATTCAATTAATTTTAGATACAGGTCTAATAGAAATTAAAAATGATTTTAAAATTTATTGGAGAGATTTTCCTATAGCAAAATTAGAGCAAGGAAAAGACTATTTAAATCCAGAAATATTTATAATTGTAGATGATCTTTTAGATAATAAAGATAAACAGAATTTTTCTAACTTTATTGAAAAATGGATTAAAGAAAAGATAGAGCTAGTATTAAAAAGTCTAATTGACTTAAAAAATTTAAAAGAAAGTAACTCTTCAATTAAAGCCTTAGCTTATCAGCTGTATGAAAATAATGGGGTTTTAAAAAGAGAAAATGTTACAGATTATCTAAAAAAACTTGGACAAGAAGAGAGAAAAATTCTGAGAGAGCTGGGAGTTAAATTTGGAAGATATCACATTTTTTTATACAAATTACTAAAACCTGAGGCTGTTTCTTTGAGAATTTTATTATGGAAAAACTTTCACCAAAAATTTTTGAATTTAGCACCTCCTACTTTTGGATTAAATTTTGTAGAAGATAAAAATGCAAAAAATAAAAACTTTATGCTCCTATGCGGATTTGAAAATTTTGAAAATTATTTTGTTAGAATAGATATTTTAGAAAGACTTTTTGTTCAAATAATAAATTCAAATCCAGATAAAAATAAAGAAATTAAGTTAGTTCCAGAAATGCTTAATCTACTTGGTTGTAATAAACAAAATTTCCAAAAGTTAATTGAAAAAATGAATTATAAAACTTTTGAAAAAGAAAATGAACTTTATTTTAAATACCACCCAAAAAAAATAATTAAAAAAAGTTCAAAAAGAATAGTTACTTCTAATAGTCCTTTTAAAGTTTTAAAAAATTTAAATCTAAATTAATGCTTAAATTTTTTAAAGATAAAGGTAAAAACAAGGTAAATTGTAAAGAAAACTCCTTTTCTAAGATTGCATCTCTTTTGATTTATGCTGCAAAACTGGATGAGGACTACACAGAAAAAGAAGAACAAATTATAAAAAAAACATTATTGGATTTAGGGGCAAAAAGCTCAGAGATTAATGAGTTTATTTTAAATGCAAAAACTTTAGAAAAAAATTCAAATCAAATATTAGATTTTACAAAAGAGGTTAAAAATATGCCAGAATTAGAAAAAAAGAAAGTCATCGAATCTCTTTGGAAAATTATTTATTCAAACAACGAAGCTGATATATATGAAACAAATTTAATGAGAAGATTGACCGGCTTATTATATATAGACTCAAAAACTATGGGTGAAATTAAAGAGAAAGTAAAAAAACAATTAAATAAATGACATATCTAGTTAACGATAAATGTATTAAATGCAAACATACTACTTGTGTAGAAGTCTGTCCTGTTGATTGCTTTTATGAAGGTGAAAATATGCTTGTAATTAAACCTGATGAGTGTATAGATTGTGGCGTTTGCGAACCAGAATGTCCTGTTGACGCTATAGTTGCTGACACAGAATCTGGGAGTGAAAAATGGCTTGAGCTGAATACCA
>ENA-UOXV01001533-UOXV01001533.1-marine-metagenome-genome-assembly--contig:-NODE-1533-length-32186-cov-94.300800_pt1 | contig 32186 bp, 32 predicted proteins | sample MGYA00238165_ERZ766961 | MGnify/ENA primary metagenome ERZ766961 (study PRJEB28924, sample SAMN03173240) | marine metagenome | biome: Marine; feature: Water; material: Subsurface seawater | place: North... | reverse complement strand
ATGTGGAAAATAGCGGCGCAACAATCTCAGTTGCGGCCAATGATCCAGACGCATCATCATCGCTCACCTATACCTTAAGTGGTACAGATGCTTCAAAATTTACAATTTCTAGTTCCGGTGTTCTTAGTTTTTCATCTGCACCCGATTATGAAGCACCCTCAGATTCTGGCTCAAATAATGTTTTTAATGTTTCTGTAGCTGTTTCTGATGGAGTCAATTCATCGAGCGTAGCATTGGTTATAAGCCTGACGGATGACACTTCAGACAATTTTGGAATTAGATTGCCTGCACAAGTTGCACTGGCTGAACTTAAAAAGGAGTCTTAATCATGACTATATCTAAAAAAATTCAATTAGCTTTTTGTACCCTGATATTTTCACTTTCAACATACTCTCAAGTTCCTGCTTCAAGCGCTTATGCACTTCAAGAAGGGCAGTTTTTTATGGCTGATGATTTACAAGATAATTTAGGCATGCCGTCCTTCTTATTATGTTTTATGCGGCAATTAGCTGCAGATCAAATGGCAGGACCCTCTGCTGTAACATACTTAGCTTTGGTTGATGAAGCTTCATGCAGTGCAGATTCTCAAGTGGCTCAAGGTGCCCAGGCAGAATCTAAGGCAGCTGCAGCCAGCGCCAAGGCTGGAGCAGCATCCATTGCTTATAAAAAAGTGACTGTTACGGTTTCACAGGCATCTGGAAATGACCCTATGTTAGTAAAAGCCTGGGTGCCAGTAGAGGATGAAGGAACCTCAACATTAATTTACACCTATGGATCAGTCACGGCTCCAGTAAGTGATTCTGCTCCCTATGGAGAATTTACATTTAATTACACTCAATTTGTTCCCGGTCCAGATATAGATACTCTTAAAGGTCAGATGAGCGCTTCGGGTTCTCAGATATTATGGTATGAAGAATTTTATGACAGTGATGCAAGTGACTGGTTCGATGTAAAAGCGACAATTAATTTGGGCTCTGGAACCTCCGGTAATGGAGCGGTTCAATATTTTGGAGACGCTTTAGAGGTTGCTGCATATGCCTACACAGCTGATAATTTTTGTCGTCAAGTAAAGCTAAGAAATGGTTCCTCAGTTTCTGAAGACGAAGCATGCTTTTTTACAGACGAAATAAAAGGCAAAAAAGAGGTATTTAACTACAGTTTATACAACTCTTCTACCGGGGCTGCTCATGATTTAGCATCTGGAGGTTTTGGCATTAAATTTACTTCTGGTGCAGATGTAAATTATGGCTTCGCTGATTTTAATGGTGTTCATTTTGATGAATCAACCAGTAAAAGTTTATCAGATGGCCAAGCATTTACAGTTGCAGATCCTTCAAGCTCAAGAAATGGCGATACGGTCACGCTTGATATTATTTCCTCCAGTCTAAGAAAAATAACTCAATCTAAGGTGACTTTAAATTCCCTTGATGGTGTGAGGATCAATACCTTTTTAGATTCTAACTCTGATGTGACAAATCTAGGTACATCCGGTGAATACAATATGTCATACGACTCAGCCAATAATCGATTTGTTGCAACTAAAAGAGATGGTGCGGTATTAGGCTCAGCTCTTAATTTCTCGGTTTCTGAAATGCTTGCAGCATCAGGCGGTAACAAAATTTGGTCGGTCAGTGGATGGGTTCCTGGGGTAGGAAATGTAAACATTTCAAGAGATGCGCTTGCCTCTCCTTCCAGCTCTTTGGTAACTAAACAGACTGATGAAAGAGTGCTACTTGCCGATATGCCAGCCACATTATATTGTCTTCAGGAGTGTCCTGGTTACACAGCTATTGAGGCTGCAAAAACAAAAATAGCTGCTGATCAAACTCCTGCATCAGTATATGGTGGCATAGGTTTTGGTGGCAGTTCTTCTGATTTTGTAACATATACTCTCAATAACTCTACTTATAACTATGCAGATACTGATGGAGACATATCTATGGGGTCTGTTTCAAGCAGCCTATATACCAAACTCGATAGTTCAAGTCTTAATTATGGTATTTATTCGGGGCCATTGGTCACTAATAAATCTTCATTAACTTGTCCTGAAGGAAATGGCGTTGATTATTGCGGCATTCCTATCTGGGAGGGAGAGGTAACGACTTATTATCAGATAGAAACAGGTCATAAACCATGGCATCAGTCTCGAAGATTATTGGATGCATCGAATAATGCGATCTCATTTACTCCGCCTGAGATTCTCTATTTCACAGCTCCGGATGACTCATCGCAATATGGCGAATTTGCTGGTAAAGAGATCATGCTTGAATATAACGGTGGTTCAGATCTTTGGGGTATACCTGGAAGATGTTTAAACAAAACTTCAGGCACATTTACTGACAACTGTTATGTTAATGGCTCCGATGGAAGTGATGGTTATTGGCCATGGGTTGATATGTTTAGAATCCCTAAAAATGAATCAACAGGTCGCCTTTATACTGGAACTGGACAAAGTGGATCTTACTATCTTGTCGCACCAAATGAAGGCTTGGTTTTCTTGGGGCTCAATGCTAGTGCAAAGGGCACATTAACTCTCGGAGATATATCAAGTCTGCCATCAACAGCGCCTACCAACATTGGTCCAAATGGTGGAGCAAATTATATAGGAGCAGAGCCAACTCAACCTTCAACGCCTTCGGTGAGGGCAGGGGTTAAAATTACCGAGGATTAAGGCACATCCTTCCAAACTTTATTTAAGACTTTAAGTTTTTCAGGGCTCAGTCCTTTGAGGATTGGCACGCTATCAGCTTCTTTGAAGATTAAAGCTGAAAAACTTTCTTTTTCCTCATCATCTAGCTTGAGGATATTTGAATTATGCATGGCTAGTAACAATGTTGCTAGATAGCTTTCAAACCTTACTATGGCTGTCGGAGTACCTATGAGTCTAGTGATTCTTCTATCTATTTGATCTTTCTTTTTGATGATGTAAGCCAACTTAATTAATTTATTTACAAGCTTGCTTGCCTTAGGCGCTGATACATGTAAATTTTCTTGTATCCAGCCTGGTGTTATGGGTTGAAGTTTTAGCTTATCTCTTCTGTAAACTTCCAACATTATTAAACGATATTTATAATCTGCAATTGCATACCCTTTATTGATCTGCTCCATGATTACCAACAACTCAAATATCTGTATTGATGCGAGATTTGTAATTTTATCGTTACTTTTCATTTATGTAATCGTAATTTTGCTTGAATATATTTCATGAAACAACTTTATGGCTATTGAGTCTGATATTCCCCATTTAGTAGATGTTATTTGTTGAATTTCTAATTGCTCTGAAATAAATTTAAAAATTTTCAAAGCATGATCTATCACATCGGCTCTATCATGAGAAAATTCATATTTCTTCATTTTTTCCTCAGTACTCAGCTTTGCTATGCTTTGAACCTTCTTTCCAAATTCAGTTTGTGACATCTCTTTGGATTTATGCGCATCAAGAAATGATCTAATATTACCGCCTATGCCAATTATTTTCTTCTTCGGCTTAATTGATTTAAGCCATTTCTCTAAACGAACCCACTCTCTTTTTTCATCTTTTTCGAGCATGTTACGAACCGCTCCAAGTTGAAAAGATCGAATGGTAGTATCTTTTTCATTGCGGATAAAAAACTCCGTGCTGCCACCGCCCAAATCAATAAAAATTTTATTTTTACCAGTATTACTTTTTGGATGAAATCTAATTAATTTTGCTTCTTCTAGGCCTGAAATAATTCTTAAAGGGTGATTGATGGCAGTTTCTATATACCTTCTTGCATCTTCAGAATTAGAGGTATCTCTGAATGCAGAGGTGGCCACTATCTCATAGTGACTGATAGATTTTTCTTTAAAAATATCCTCATACTCACGAATTGTTTCAATCACTTGATTTAATTTGCCTTCGCTCAAGCTTCCATCATTAAAAACTTCGCTGCCCAGGCGTATCGGCGATCTAATCCCTTGCACAAATTCTATTGAGGCAGGGGTTGTTTTAAATATCTTGGATTTAATAGCATTGGTTCCGATATCAATCGATGCGATTTTCATTTAATCATCGTCCATGTATTTACTTAAAACTTGGTATTGTTCATAGTCCAAATTACTAAATTCGACGCCTTCCAATAGGACTTTATAGTTATTGATATTTTTAGACCATGTTAAGGGTTTCAGCAGTTTTTTATTCTCATAATCTGTCTGGTTGAGCAAAAACCTTAATGCGGTTAAGCGAGCAATCATTTTATTGTTTGCATTGATGGCAATCCATGGTGAAAAATCAGGTGAAGTCCTTTCAAACATTTGCTCTTTGTAAAGAGTGAAAGCATCCCATTTCGTAACTATCCGCTCATCATTAGGAGAGAGTTTCCAATATTTGAGCTCAGAATGCTTGCGAGCTTTCATTCGTCTCATTTGTTGGTCCTGCGATAGAGAGAAATAGAATTTAATTATCTCAACGCCGTCATCTATAAGGTTTTGTTCCCATGGGACCACTCGATTCATAAAATCCCTATATTGGTTCTCGCTACAATAGCCCATGACTGGCTCTGTTAAGGCTCTGGTATACCAAGACCTATCCAAGAAAGCGATCTCACCTTTTTTGGGGATCACCTTTTTCCAACGTTGAAACCAATGCGAGGATTCCCATTTGGTTGGGATCCCGAGATTCACATACTTAAAGTTTTTTGGAATGAGATATTGAGTGAAGAATTTGTATGCCGAGCTTTTTCCAGCAGTATCCCTGCCTTCAAACACGATACAAATCCTACGTTTATTTTTAATAACATCTTGTTGGAGCTTTAGGAGTTCAATTTGCAGTCTTCTTTTTTCAAGGCGATAGGACTTATCATTGAGTTTTTGATATTCCTTTTGATCAAATGAAATTAGCATAAATTTTGTTAAACAAGTTATTCAATAATGAGTTTGTTAGATGGCTATTGTATCTTGAGATTGTATTTATAAAATGAAGAAAAATAAAAAATTATAAACAAGATCTTAAAAAGTACTAATATAACCTGATGAGTGAAGATTTAGAAAAACGTATTCAAGAGCTGGAGGATATTCTAGCCATTCAAAACTTAAAACACACTTACCTTAATGCATGCGACGCAAAAGATGTAAAAGGAATGATTGCAACCTTTGTTAACTCGGGTTGCAAGATTGATTATGGGCCAGTGGGCTCTTTCACGAATAGAGAGGATCTTGCTGCAGTTTTTCAAGAGGTCGCATGTCATGAATATATGCTTGAATCTCATCATGCGCATAATCCAATCATTAAAATTATTGATACCTCTTATGCAACTGGACATTGGTCTCTAACTTACAATTTAATTAATACAGAAAATTCATCCATTACAACCTTGCAGGGTGAATACCATGATGCGTACCAAAAAATTGACAATCAGTGGCTTATCAAAGAAACAACCTTTGCTGCACGCTCATCCTTGAATTTAGAAATAGATCAAGAGTTGCTAAAGGTTATTTTTGCTGGCAGCCCTTAAGCAGGGGTAGCAATACAACTTAAGAGATAAGCATTAGCAGCTCGGACTGCTTCATTCAGCCCCACATCAGTTAGCCCAGAATTTTCTTTGGTGTTTAATGAGAGGATAGAGATAATAATCTGAGTTACCACTAAGAATACCCCTGATTTGTTAAACATATTTGGCAGTCCTACAGATTTTTCTATGTGTTTTAGTATTGTCTCTGCTATCTCATGCAGATCCGAGCTTTCTATGGGAGGGGAGACAGTGTTTTCTAGGATTAGCTTTTGCGCGCCTTTATTGCTTTGAAAGAATTCAATGATCGAGACAACGCATTCTCTCAAACACAGAGAATAGTCGCCCTCTGAATTTAAAGCTATGGTTTTATTAAGATGTTGATTGCAATCTTGAACATATCTTTTAATCAAGGCCTGCTTAATTTCATCTGGAGTTTCAAAGAATTTATATGTAGAGGTACGTTTTAAATCTGCAAATTCAGAAATTTTTGCAATCGTTAGAGATTCAATACCGCCTTCATTCAAAAGATTATTGGACGCATCTAAAATCTTCTTAATCCGCTCTATACTTCTTTTTTGCTTGGGTTTTTGCATGATTTCTTATTATCGACATTTGTTGTAAAAAAAACAAATAAATGTAGCACTTATCAATAAATTAGTGTATTGTGTCATTTGTGTGACATTATTGTGTCGCAAAGGAAACTAAAATTATGAATACAAAAAAAGTACTTAAGCAGCAGGGATTGCTTCCAAAAACTTCCAAAGCAAATGAAATGCAGTTGTTTGGGTTTCTCTCAATGTGGGTAGTTTTGTCTGCAGTAATTTATTTCTCTTAAAAAAAATAATTTTTTTCCTGGTTCAAGAAAAACCTCTTTCTTAAAAATTTAAATGTGCCAGTTTCTGCACGTTTACTCCATTTAATTGTTACAAAACTGCAATCTAATTTTCATCAAGAGCTTGTTTAATTAGCGTCATAAATTAATTATCACTTTTATATGGAAACTTTGTTTTTAGAACCTTATACAATTTTACTCATCGCTGGTTTTATTGGTTTTTTTATGGCGTTTGGAATTGGTGCAAACGATGTGGCTAATTCTATGGGGACGTCAGTGGGTAGCAAAGCTATCACCATCAAGCAAGCTATTATTATTGCAGCAATATTTGAATTTCTTGGTGCTTTTCTTGCTGGCGGTGAAGTCACATCTACCATTAGAAAAGGTATCGTAGATCCACAGCTATATGTTGATGAAACTAACATCTTTGTAATTGGGATGCTGTCGGCACTTCTTGCTGGCGGAACTTGGTTGTATGTTGCCAGTTTAAGAGGCTGGCCTGTTTCCACAACCCATACCATTGTTGGATCTATTATTGGTTTTGTTTTAATCACCAAAGGGGTTGATGCAGTTTCATGGGGAAAAGTAGGCAATATCGCTATGAGCTGGGTTACTTCCCCATTATTCTCTGGAACATTAGCATTTGGTATATACATTTCTGCTAAAAAGCTTATTTTGGATAGATCAAATCCAGGCGAAGCGGCAATAACATTTATACCCTTTTATAGCTTTCTTGTTGCTGCGGTCATTTCCTTGGTTACAGCAAGGAAGGGATTGAAGCATGTTGGGGTTGAGTTCAGCGATAATGAAGTTTATTTATTTATTGCAATATTTAGCTCACTAGTTGGGCTGGCAACAGCATTTTTCTTAAGAAATAACAAAGAACAAATTATGCGAGAGGGCGGCATTGAATTTGCATTTGGATTGCTAATGATCGTTTCAGCCAGTGCCATGGCCTTTGCTCATGGCTCCAATGATGTGGCTAATGCAATTGGCCCATTGGCTGCGATTGTAAGTGTGGTTGATACTGGTGAAATTGGCTCCAAGGCAGCTATTAGTCCCTGGGTTTTATTTGTTGGTGCTATTGGTATAGTGTTTGGTCTGGCCACCCTTGGATCAAGAGTTATCAAAACTGTAGGCAGGAAAATTACTGCATTAACACCAAGCCTTGGATTTTCAGCAGAAATGGCAACGGCATCAACTGTAGTAGCTGCATCTTATTTAGGCTTCCCAATCTCAACAACTCACACTTTAGTTGGTGGAGTTATAGGTGTTGGTTTGGCAAAGGGAGCGGAGCATCTTGATTTTGCATCAATCAAAAAAATTATAGCCTCATGGCTTGTAACAATCCCTGCCGGAGCTGCCTTTACTGTTTTATTCTACGTACTACTAAGGATTATTTTTGGGGTATAGATTTATGCCAAAAAAATATTACATAAGTAATTTTTTTGTTTTTTTTCTATTTGCTAGTAGTGCAAATATTAATGCAAGCATAGATCTTTATGGAAAAATAGGCTTTGATTCAAAGCATATATCTAATACAACTAATACTGAGAAGTTTGATCTTGAAAATAATGCCTCAAAAATAGGTATTAAGGGAGACTTATTAAGCTTTAAGGAATTAAACATTAAATTAATTTATCAAATTGAATATGAGTTTGATGTTGTTGATGGAAAAGCACGAGGCGAAGAAGGAACTTTTAAGCAACGAAATACTTTTTTAGGTTTAAAGACTGAACTTGGAACTGTTTTTGCTGGTACGCATGATACAGCTTTTAAAAAATCTCAGCTAAAAGTAGATCTTTTTAATGACCTGGCTCCAGATATTAAAAATATTCTTCACGGTGAAAATAGGTTAAAAGATTTTGTTGGCTATACTTCTCCAAAATTTCTAGATTCTGTCTCTCTTACTTTAAATAAAATTAAGAGTCTGAAAGGAAATGAGCCTGATTATGAGTCTTATTCGGTTCACTACGCAGGCGATCTTTTTGATGCTGCATTTTCTTTTGATAAGATGATGAAAGGTTACGATTCATCAAGGGCTTCCTTTTTAATTCCCCTATCAAAATCGAAGCTTGGAATTATTTTTCAAGAGAGTAAAAAACTTTCAACCGGCTTAAAAAAGAAAGGCAGAGTATATAGTTACAGCAGAAAAATAAATCCCAAAGGTGAAATTAAACTTCAATATGCCTCATCCAGCATGAAAATAGAGGCAGGCAAACATTCAACTATTGGCTATGATCATAAAATAGATAAGAGTTTTAAATTATTTACTTTTTTATCAAGGATTGATTCACCCAATAAAGAAAAAAATAAAAATATTTTTTCAATAGGGCTTGAATACAAGTTTTAATTTCTTTTTGAAATTAAATAAGCTCGTTAAATTGAGTTTTCACTTTCTTCACATTCATGTAATTTTTATTCATTTAGTTGAAACAATATTGCACTTTAAATGTAATTATTTTTTAACTTAATTTTTATTAAGTTTTTACATTACCTTCATAGCGGGTTCATAAAAAAATCCTAAATTAGCTTACTAATTTAAAGGAGATTTTTTATGAAATATTTTTTTACACTTTGTTTATTTTTTTTAATTAATGTTAATGCGCAAGACAAAGAAAAATATGAAGAAGTTGTTGTTGTAGGAACTAAAGCTAGTTTAATTAGCGCAATAGATAAACAACGTTCATCTGATAAGATCATTTCTGTTATTGATTCAGATGCATTAGGGGAGTTTCCTGATACTACTGCAGCAGAAGCTGTTAGAAGAGTTTCTGGAATCTCTGTAGAAAACGATCAAGGGGAAGGTAGATATGTTTCGATAAGAGGTTTAAGTTCAGATTTAAATACAATAGCCATCAATGGTGCAACATTAACTGCTCCTGAGGGCAATAGAAGCGTGATGCTTGATGGCGTGCCTACCGAACTTTTGGATAATATTGTTATTTCAAAAAGTTTGACTCCAGATCAAGATGCTGACTCTATAGGAGGCAGAATTGAATTCAATACTAAAAATCCAAGTAGCTTAGATAAAACACTGTTGAAGTTAAAATTTGATAATTCATATAATGAAAATTCTGGAAATGTAGATAGCCCCAAGATGGCATTGACCTACGGTGGAAAAATATCTGATCAATCTGCTCATGTTATAGGTTTAACTTTTGCAAGCAAGGATATTGTTTCTTATAACAATGAAACAGGGTATGGATGGGAAACAAACTCTGCTGGTTTTAAAGAAATGAATGATGATTGGGAAATGCGTTATTACGATTTAACTAGAGAGCGATATGGCCTGACCTATGATATTGATTTTCTTATAAATGATGAAACTACCCTATATTTAAAAGCATTTTGGAATGAGTATGTAGAAGATGAGCTGCGTTGGAAAGATGAGTATGGAAAAATTACACAAACCGGTATTACCACAGGCACACTCATGGAAACATCCAGAATTCGTCATGATGCTGAAAGCAGAGTGCGCGAAGAGATTAGAACGATCCAAGCAATCAATTTTGGCGGTGATACGATCATTGGAAAATGGGACACATCCTTTCAGCTAAGTCATTCATTCGCAGAACAGGATGATACCAACAATGCAGATGTTACTTTTAGATGCTATTTAAGAGCAGGCAAAGATGAAGGCTGCACAAATCTAAAGGGCATAGATAGCAGCACTCCTCTTGGGCAGTATAATTTTAGCAATCCTCAGAAACCTTTTTTGAATGTATATCAAGAATACAGAGAGCTATATGATCCTTCTAACCTTAATTTTAAAGAATTGGAAATGGAGCGTTCTACGATCGAGGATGAAGAGTTGGCTTTTCAGATTGATTTTCAAAAAGACTCTTACTTTGGGGATTTGCCTTCCGTAATAAAGTTTGGATTGAAATATAGGTCCCGTGAAGTTACTAATGATAAGAATTTAGATTTTTATACATGGGATGGAAAAACACTGGTTGACTTTGATCCTGTGTCTATTGCATGGCCATTTGCTGGGCAAACCTTTGCCTCTCATGCTTCAGCCGCTGCTACCGATAAATTAAAATCTCAGCTTTCTTCTATGACTCTAGATTCTCAGGAATTGTTTGTTTCAGACTTTACTGCTCAGGAAGATGTTTTATCTATCTATGCTATGACAACTATAGAGGCTGAAAATGCTTTGATCATAGCTGGAATCAGAGTTGAAGACACAGATTTTGAAGCCTCTGCCTATGACTCTGGTAAAACTCCAACTTATGGTTCTAATGACTACACATTTGTATCGCCTAATTTGACTGTTAAATATTTCCTTTCAGATAATCAACTTATTCGAGGCGCCATTTGGAGAGCCTTATCTAGGCCCAAGTTTTCTAATGCAGCACCAGTTGCTGAGGTTGAGATTGATGGTGAAGATATCAAAGGCTCTTATGGAAATCCAGACTTAGAGCCTTATGAAGCTAATAACTTTGACCTTTCATATGAATATTATGGTGATGAATTATTTTTCTTTAGTCTCGGAGTGTTCTTAAAGCAAATCGAAAATGCAATTTATCCAACCTATCAAAAAACAGCAACCATCAATGGTGTTAATTTTAATGATGGTGTAAAAACTTATATCAATGCAGAAGAATCAGATATTAAGGGCCTAGAAATGACCTATCAACAAGAATTTGATTTTTTGCCCAGTCCTTTTAATGGTTTGTATTTAGCAATGAATATGACTTACACAGATGGAGACAGCACATTTGCTTTTGAAGACAATGAAAGTTTTACTACTCCATTTAGAAAGCTATCAGATCAGCAAAGAAATATCTCTATTGGTTTTGATCAAGGTAAGATTGATGCACGCCTTAGCCTCTCATCAAGAGGAGATTATTTAGATTGGCTTGCTGATGAAGAAGGGGATATAGATACCATTTCATTGGGCAACTCTAGATTTGTTGATGATCATTCACAATTAGACTTTACTCTTAAGTATGAAATCAATGATAATCTCACTATCAAAGCAGAAGGAATCAATTTAACAGATGAACCTGAATACTATTACTGGGGCTATAAAGACCGTCTTTCACAATATGATGAATATGGCACAACATTCTCTGTCGGTTTTAGATATACCTACTAAAGCATTGCAGTCTCAAACTAAAGCCAGTCTTGCGCTGGCTTTATTGTTAATGTTTGCTGTTTCATGCTCTCAAGATCCAAATATTTATGCCAGTTATGAAACTCCTCCCGTTGTCACTGCCGAGGATGCTGCAGATGATCCAGCTATAGTTATCAATTTTGATAATCCAATCGATTCACTAATCTTTGGAACAGATAAAAAATCAGGCGTTTATTTATATGATCTAGAGGGTAATGAATTAAGTTATGCGCCACTGGGTAATATAAACAACATTGATGTTCGTCAACTCAATGATCAAGTATTTGTTACAGCAACCAATAGAAGCATTCAGGCAATAGAATATTGGGTTTTTAATCAAGATGATTTTTTTAACACAAGCAATCATGCTGATATTTTTTCGACAGCTATTAGAGCGTCAACCACACCATCTGCAATCAATATTTATGGTATTTGTATGGGGCTAATTAATGCCACTCCAGTTGCCTTTGTTACTGAGGACATGGGACCAAGTGTTGAGTTGTGGACTTTGGAAAATGCTGCTTTGGTTGGAACTTTTGATAATGGGGGTGAGTCAGAGGGCTGTGTGTTTGATGACGAAAACCAGGTTTTATTTATCTCTGAAGAAGAGACCAATGGGGTATTAAAGGCTTACGACCTCTCTCAGGACTTACCATTTGAATCACCAGTTATTGTTGATTCTCGTAAAGGAAATATTGGTGGAGATCCAGAGGGTGTTGCTTTGTATAAGACTTCAGCCACAGAAGGATATGTGGTTCTCTCTTCTCAGGGCGACAATAAATATAATCTTTATGATAGAAATGCGCCTTATGCTTTTATCACCAGTTTTCAGATTTCAGACAAGGATGGCGGCATAGATGGAACATCTGATACTGACGGCATTTCTGTTTCAAGTTTTAATTTTGGTGGAGAGTTTTCTAAAGGCCTGATGGTAGCTCAGGATGGTTACAATTATGATGGCGATGAACTGAAGAATCAAAACTTTAAAATTATTTCCTTCAAAGAGGTCTTAAAGAAAACCAATCAAGATTAATCTAAATTATTTTTGTTTGCTGTAATTTCATTTGCATAAGTTTCATAAACTTCTACAAACTCAGGATGAGTAAGTATCCAAAACTCATTTCTTTCAATCTTCTTAAAAACAATGGTTGCTAGGTCCTCAGGACTCATGCCTTCTTTAACACCATCGGCAAGCCACTGAGCGTTGTTCTTGGCACTTTCATGTTGGTCAATTGAGGATTCATCAAGGTCTAAGCCAAGGTGATCTCTTTCTATGATGTTGGTTTGAACTAATCCAGGGCAAAGCACAGATACTCCCACTTTGTCATTGTCTGCCAGGTCCTCATGCAAGGTTCGGGTTAAACCGACAACTGCATGCTTGGTGGTTGTATAAGGCGCCAGAGCAGGGCCAACGATGATACCTGCCATGGATGATGTATTAATAATATGACAACGCTCTTGGCTGGCAATCATCTCATCAACAAAGAGATTTAAGCCATAAATGACACTCATTAAATTTACATCAATAATTCGTTGCCAGTTTTTTTGATCAGCTTTCCAGGCTCGACCCTCTAAAAAGATTCCTGCGTTATTAAACAGGAAATGAACTGTACCAAACTCACTTGCAATTTTTTCTTTCGCTTTTGAAAAGTCTTCTAAGTTAGATACATCGCAATGGATGATCATGGAAGGACACTCAGTCATAAGGCTATGCGTCTCACTTAAACCATCTGCGTTGAGGTCCATTAAGACAACATTCATTTGAAGTTTTGCAGCATGCAATGCTAGACCTCTGCCAATCCCACTCGCAGCGCCAGTGATTAAAGCAGTTTTATTTTTAAAAATATCAGCTTGCAAGATACCCACCATCAATAGGGTAGTAGGATCCAGTTATATAAGATGCCTCGGATGATGCTAAGAAATAAATTAAGTTGGCTACCTCATCTGATGTTGCAACTCGATTCATAGGAATGCGTTGCAGCATGTATTGCATGATGTTTTCATCTTTCATGAGTTCTGTATTCATGGGTGTATCAATGACACCAGGACCAATGGCATTAGCTCTGATGTTCATGGTGGCATAGTCTTGTGCAATTGACTTGGTTAAACCCACCACTGCATGTTTAGATGCTGCATAGGATGCTTGGGCTGCACTCGCTCTTACTCCCATGATCGAGGCAACATTCACGATTGCCCCCTCATTAATTTTGAGCGCTGTTGCCAGTTTTAAGAATTCTCGACAGGCATAAAAAGTACCATGCAAATTAATATCGATGGTTCTATGCCATTCATCTACTGAATATTGATGCAACGGATTCAAGGCTGGGCTGATACCAGCACAATTAACCAGAACTTGTGCAGGTCGATTATGAGCTAGCAAGTCAGCAAAAATTTCTTCTACTTGGGCATGATTGGTAATGTCGCAATATGCAAAATTTACATTACAAGTAGCTGATTTAAGGTTATTTACTGATGCTTGTCCTGTTTCTTTATTTGCATCTAATATCAATACCTCATAGCCTTCTTTTAAAAACCGCTGAGTGGAACTTAATCCTATGCCTGATGCACCTCCAGTAATGATCGCTAATGGTTGTATTGCTTTATCTGACATAGCTTTTCTCTATAAATTTATCTGATTTCATTGTATCTAATCAACTATAACTAATCATGAGTTTGCGAACAATGTCCAAATAATTTTGTAATCATTGACAAAAAAAATCCACTTGATACACATTGATTGTTGAACGTAATTGTAAGATAGTAAAATTCCAATGATGCATGCTGATAAATACATACAAGCTTTAATAAAAAACCAATCTTTTTTTGAAATTCATCGAGAAAAAGTTCTTGGCGTTGAAATGGATGTGTTTAAAAATCGACCCAGATCTTTGGTAGATTTTATTGATCTCTCAGCAAGCCATGGTAAAAAACCATATTTAATTTATCAAGATCATGTTGTCAGTTTCTCTCAACATCATGACTTGGTAAAAAAAGCAGCCCATATTCTTCAATCAGAATACAGAGTTAAACCTGGTGATAGGGTTGCTATATACGCCGCTAATTGCCCTGAATGGATAATATTTTTTTGGGCCACAGTAAGCCTTGGTGCGATTGCTTGTGGTTTGAATGGTTGGTGGAAAGGCTCCGAAGCAATGAAGGCAATTAATGATGCTGATCCTAATGTTGTTATTTCTGATCAAAAAAGATTTACGAGAATTTCCGATCAGGTAAAACACTCAACCTTAATCATTGAAGAGATTGACTTGGCATCATATGTTCATGAAATTAACTCTTTTGTGCGCATAGACGAGGATGAGTGCGCCTGCCTTTTATATACCTCAGGCACAACCGGTACTCCCAAGGGTGTGATGACTTCGCACAGATCAATGATTGCAAACTCAACCTTGCAGATGCTTCAAGGGGCAGCCGTTTCACAAGATTCATCAAGTCATGGCATAGACTGGTCTCTTAACGCTCCCACAAGTCTCTTAACATCGCCTTTGTTTCATGTTTCAGGTTTGTCTGCAGGCGCAGTAACCAGTTTATTTGCAGGTTCTACAACTCTGGTCTATGACGGCAGATTCTTAGCAGATAAAGTAATCAAGCTAATACAAAAATTTAATATTACATCTTGGGGTGGAGCTGTTCCAACTGCACTAAAAAGAGTTCTAGATGAAGCCGAGCTCAATAGTTTAAATCTTGAAAGTGTATTAGTTGTAGGTGGTGGCGGAGCTCCCATGCCTCCAGAATTAATTGAGCGAACAAAGAAAGTATTTCCTAATTCTAAATATAGTTTTGGCTATGGCTATGGGTTAACAGAATCAGGAGCTATCACTATTATCAATTGGGGTGAGAATTTAAAAGCTGAACCAACTTCACCTGGTCAACCTATGCCAACAATCAAAGTTGAATTGAGAGATGAAGATGGCCAGTTAATTACTGCAGATTCTACTGAGGGTGAAATATATGTCCAAAGTCCCTCTGTGATGCTTGGTTACTTCAATAATCCAGATGCATCTGAAGCAGCTCTTACCAATGACAGGTGGTTGCGAACTGGAGATTGGGGTTATAAAAAAGGTTCTCTGTATTTTATTTCATCAAGGAGAACAGACCTTATTTTAAGAGGTGCTGAAAATGTTTACCCGCAAGAAATTGAACTTATTTTAGATGCCCATGAGCATGTTAAAGAATCAGCTGTAATTGGTGTTCCACACGATGATTTGGGTGAGGAGGTTATGGCGATAATATCAAGTGAGCATTCTCAAATCAGTGATAGTGATTTAGCCACCTGGGTCAGAAATGAATTAGCAGACTTTAAAGTGCCCTCAAAATGGAAATTCATTAACTCACCTTTACCAAGAAATGCTTCCGGAAAATTAATGAAACATGTTTTAATAGATTCATCTAAAAACACAATGGTTGAAGAAGATGAGTGATCTGAAAGATTTGCTAAGAGCTCCTTTTGAGCTTGCATATACCTACAAGCGATCAAATGGACCTGTGATGTCAAAATTCTTTGAAAGCTTGGGAGAGCACAAGATCTTAGGAACAAAAAGTAGTACGGGCAAAGTTTTTGCTCCTGCAGCTGAATTTGATCCAGACACACATGAGGCTTTGAGTGAGATTATTGAAGTTGGTCCGGGTGGGGTGGTTGAGACTTTTAGTTGGATTGAGAATCCTCAACATCATCATTTAATAAAGCAACCTTTCGCTTTTGCATTGATAAAGCTTGATGGTGCAGACACCTCGATGCTGCATATGATTACCAATTGTGATGAATCCGATCTTTGCATTGGCTCAAGAGTGACAGCTATGTGGTCGGAGACCCAAGAGCAAAGAATCACAGACATTCAATTTTTTACATTAGAATCATGAGCGCAGAAGATACACCAAAAGATTATTCAGAATCTCCAATTAACTTGGAGTATCACTACACGGCTGGATCAGCCACGACAAGATTCTTGAATCAAGTCAAAGAAGGCAACATTGTTGGTCAGGGCTGCCCAAAATGCAAAGCCGTATACGTGCCACCCAGAGGAAGCTGTCCTCGATGCGGAGTAGCAACAGACATAGAAATTCCATTAACCGATAAAGGTTGCATAGAATCCTTTACTGTCGTGCATATCCCCATTCCAGGAAATCCTATTGTGCCACCTTATGTTTGCGCCATGATCAGATTAGACGGGGCAAATATTTCTTTTTTACATTTGATTCAAGAAGTAGATATTAAAGAAATTAGAATAGGGATGCGTATACAGGCTGTATGGAAACCAAAAGATGAGTGGACCCATTCTTTAGAGAACATCAAATGGTTTGCTCCCATCGATGAGCCAGATGTAGATGTTGCAACTTTGAGGTTTACAGAATCATGAAGAAAGTAGCTATTGTTGGCTATGCGCAACATCCCATATTAAAAAATGCAGGCGCTTTAAATGAGGTTGAGTTGATCATGCCGGTCGTTCATCAGCTGTTTGATGATTTGGGAATCAGCCAAAAGGATATCGATTTTACCTGCTCTGGGAGTTGTGATTATTTGCAGGGAGCTGCTTTTGCATTTGTAGAAGGATTGTCAGCCATTCAAACCGATCCACCGATTAAAGAATCTCATGTTGAGATGGATGCAGCATGGGCCATGTATGAATCAATGTTAAAAATTCAAATGGGTGATGCTGAGACAGCCTTAATATATGGATTTGGTAAATCATCCCCAGGAGATCTGGATGCAATTATTTCCTTGCAAATGGATCCATATTATATTTCACCGCTTTGGCCTGACCGAGTAAGTTTAGCGGCCCTTCAAGCTAGAGTTCTGCTTGATCAAAATATCATTACCCCAGAGCAAATGCTCGCGACAGTCATTGAAGCAAGAGCTAACTCAAAAAATAATAAGAACGCCTTAATCACAGGTTTAATTGACGAGTCAGATTATCTAAACAACACAATGGTATCCTCTCCATTAAATCAGTTAGATTGCCCGCCAATTTCAGATGGCTCTTCTGCGATGATTATTGCATCAGAGGAAAAAGCTTACGAATTTACAGATCATCCTATTTGGATAGAGGGCATTGATCACAGAATTGAATCATCAAATCTAGGCTCTAGGAATCTTGCTACTTCTAACACTTTGCAAGCTTCAATGAACCAATTAAATTTAAACAATATAAAGTTTGATGTTGCCGAATTACACACCCAGTTTAGTCATGAACTACCTTTTTTAAAATCTTTATTAAATCTTCAAGATGTTCCAACCAATCTTTCAGGCGGTCCATTGGTTGGGAACGTAATGATGTGTGCAGGACTTGATGCAATCGGCAAGACTTATGAATCACTTAAAAACAATCAATTCACCCATGGCCTAGCTCACGCAACTTCTGGTCCTTGTCTTCAACACAACATGTTGGTTCATTTGGAGACACAAAAATGATTCAAGCAGGTGTAATAGGGGTTGGGCAAACAAAATATGATGCGAAGAGACGTGATGTTTCTATGGCTGGGTTAGTCAGAGAAGCCATTGATAATGCAATGTTAGCAGCCAATCTTGAATGGGATGCGATTGATGCTGTGATCTTGGGTAAAGCTCCAGATATGTTTGAAGGCGTAATCATGCCCGAATTATATTTAGCTGATGCAATTGGAGCTGTGGGTAAACCTGTATTGCGAGTTCATACTGCCGGCAGTGTTGGGGGAAGCACTGCAGTGATTGCTGCTTCACATGTTTGCTCGGGTCAGTTTAAGACAGTGCTTACAGTTACCTTTGAAAAACAATCTGAATCAAATGCAACCTGGGCATTATCACCGCGTTATCCATATTCTCCTCATATCAATGCAGGTGCAGGAGGCTACTTTGCTCCTTTTATAAGAGAATATATACGCAGGTATGAGGCACCAGAGCACATTGGTTGGAAAGTTGCTGCCAAAGATCGTCAAAATGCTTTAAAAAACCCATTAGCTCATCTTCATATACCTGGCATAGATGAGAAAATGGTAAGTGATACACCTATGCTTTGGGAGCCTTTGCGGTATCTTGAAAGTTGCCCATCTTCTGATGGTGCATGTGCCATGGTAATTACCGCCCAAGATCAAGTAGGGTCAAGAAATGTTGCATGGATTAAGGGCATGGCTGTTAGGTCAGAGGGTACCTTGTCTGCAGGCAGGGATGAAGTAAACCCCCAAGCTGGAATTGACTGCGCAAAAGATATTTACAATCAAGCGGGTATTAGCAATCCATTCAATGAAATCGATTGTGCTGAAATCTATGTACCATTTTCTTGGTATGAGCCCATGTGGTTAGAGAACCTTGGATTTTGTGATTTAGGTGAAGGTTGGAAATTGACAGATAAAGATGCGACAAAGATTGATGGAGAAATGCCATTCAATATGTCTGGTGGTGTTTTGTCATCTAATCCAATTGGTGCATCTGGAATGATCAGGTTTGGTGAGGCTGCACTGCAGGTCATGGGTTTAGCAGAGGATCATCAGGTTGAAGATGCCAAAGTTGCCATGGGCCATGCTTATGGTGGCGCCGCGCAATTTTTTGCTATGTGGATTGTTTCATCAACACTTGACTAGTTAGGAGAATCTTATGAATACAGACCATGCGATAGTTGAAGAGAAAGGGCACATTATGGTGATCACACTCAATCGACCTGAAAAACGAAATGCTTTGAGCCCTGGGATGCTTGTAACTATTTATGAGGCTTGGAGAAAGCTTGATGAAGATCCAAATTTACGTTGTGCAGTTTTAACTGGAGCCGGTGGAACTTTTTGTTCAGGGGCTGATTTAAGCGCCATGAAAGATGGCAACGAAGATTCTCAAATGATGGAAAAGCTTAAAGAGATTCCTGATTTGCATTGGCAATCTTTACTTCGACATAACAGACCAACCAAGCCTATTATTGCAGCTGTTGAAGGCTTTGCTCTTGCTGGTGGAACTGAAATTTTACAGGGAACAGATATCAGAGTTGCTGGTAAAAGCGCAGTTTTCGGTTTATCAGAGCCACTTAGAGGTCTATTTCCATTGGGTGGTTCTACCGTTCGGCTTAGACGTCAAATCCCATATACTCTTGCAGCTGAGGCATTGCTGACAGGTAGAAGAATTTCTTCTGAGGAAGCATTAAGATTTGGTTTGATAGGCCATGTTGTTGAGGATGGAGAAGCACTAACAAAAGCCATGGAAATCGCTGAAGTTGTGAGCGAAAATGCTCCTTTATCAATTCAAGCCATTGTTAAATCACTTCGTGAGATTGATGAAAGCTATCCCGAAGCTGAAGCCCTAGAAAAAGAACTAGAAATAGGCCAGCCAATTTTTTCTACAGAAGACATGATGGAAGGGTTAACTGCATTTGCTGAAAAAAGAAAACCAAACTTTAAAGGAAAGTGAATAAACTTATTGTAGAAACCAATGAGGGCATTCGCACTCTAACTTTTAATCGTCCTGAAACAAAAAATGCATTTGATGCAGAATTATGGGGGCTGTTTAGAGATGAGTTAAATTCAGCCAGCGATGACTCAGATATTTTTTCAGTGGTAGTTACAGGATCTTCCAATACTTTTTCATCCGGTGTTGATTTAAGCAGCATGATGGGAGATGGAGGGGCTGAATACGAAGAACCTTTTGAGACTTGCATCGATGCACTGGTTAATTTTAAAAAACCATTAATTGCAGCTGTTGAGGGAGCAGCAGTGGGAGGCGGTGCTACAATTCTTTTGCATTTTGATGCTGTTTTTATCGCTCCGAATACTAAGATAAAATACCCATTTTCTGATCTAGGTCTAGCCCCTGAGGTGGGCAGCACTTTTTTATTGTTTCAGTCATTAGGGTATCAACAAGCCGCACAACTTCTCTTTGAAGCAAACCCAATTGATGGCACAAAATACCATGAACTAGGTTTAGCAAAATATGTTGGAGAAGATTTTTTAGCTGAGGCAAATAAATATGCACAATCTCTAAAAGAGCAATCACTCAGCTCCATCATAGAAACAAAAGCTATATTAAAATCATTCATGCAGGAGGATATTGTTAAATCTAGATCCATGGAAACAGCAGCAATGAAAAAATTATTTGGCTCAGAAGATAACTTAAAGGCCGTTGAAAAATTTTTTGCTAGAAAAAATAGTTAATTATGTCATTTGAAAGAATCCAGCTTTTTTTAGAAACGAATCCTGAGTACGGCTGGATGCTTGTCTTTCTTTTTGGTTTTATGGAATCAATGATTATTACAGGCAGTTTTATGCCTAGCGCTATACTTTTTTCATTATGCATTTACCTCTACAACATTGAGCTCTTAACACTGCCATGGATATGTGGCATTGCATTCCTAGGCTCACATGTCGGTGATGTTTGCGGGTTCCTGGTCGGAAAGTCGGTTGGCCCGACTCTAATGAATTCAAAATTTATTAAAAAAAGACAAAAAGCCATCACCAAAACTCAGAGCTTTTTAGATCGGTTTGGTCCTTACACGGTATTGGTTGGAAGATTTATTCCTGCAATAAGACCCCTTGTTCCATTTTTGCTTGGTATTACAGATTTAAGGTTAAAAAGATTTTATCTCGCTGATGTGATCGCATGCTTTGCTTGGGCCATAGCCTTAGCCTTGCTTGTGGTTTCGGTAGGCTCTATATTTAAATAATTATGATTACATTAATAATACTATTTCTATCGATTATTGCGCTTTTGTTTTTGGTGCAGCAGTTATTAAAAAATTCACCTGAAGGACAATTTTTGAAATCCATCAGAGACTTATTACTCATCGTTTTGGCTTTGGGTATTTCTGTGGGTGTTTTTTACATTGGATTTAGGTTGATAAGATTTTTAATATAACGATGGATACTCTTTTTACCAAAATCATCAATAAAGAAATACCTGCTGATATTGTCTACGAGGATGACTTATCTCTTGTGTTTAAAGATATCAATCCACAGGCACCAACCCATCTATTGATCATTCCTAAAAAACCCATCCCTAAACTTTCAGATGCAAGCGAAGAAGATAAAGAGTTGCTTGGTCATTTAATGTGGGTTGCAGGGGAGGTGGCAAGAAACCTAGGTTTGGATGAAACTTTCAGACTTGTCACAAACAATGGCGCTAAAGCCGGACAAAGTGTCTTTCATCTTCACCTTCATCTTATAAGTGGCAGACCGCTGCAGTGGCCTCCTGGATAAAGAATGAGCATTGAAGAAAGACTAGATAGATTAGAGTCTCTTGATGAGATCAGGCAGCTTGCCGCTAAGTACTCAGTCACTTTAGATATGCGTGATTTAGATATGCACGTTAATTTATTCGTCCCTGATGTAAGAGTTGGCAAAGATAAGACCGGTCGGCAAGCATTAAAACTTTGGGCTGATGCAACCTTTAGGGATCAGTTTACTGGCACCTCCCATCACATTGGGAACCACATCATAGATTTTGATTCACCTGATTCAGCCATCGGTTTGGTTTATTCAAAAAACGAGCATGAAACTGAAACCGAGTGGGTAATTATGCAGATGCTTTATTGGGACACATACAACAGGGTAGACGGAAGATGGTTGTTTAAAAAAAGGCTTCCAATGTACTGGTATGCAACTGATTTAAATAAACCACCGCTGGGTGAGCAAAAGATGCGATGGCCAGGCCAAGAAAATTATGAGGGATATTTTCACGATTTATTTCCATCCTGGAAAGAGTTTTGGAGCAGTGAATATATACGTGACAATGACGTGACAGAGCCTGTGGAGGCTGATTCGTTTTTGAAGGCTTTACGTCGAGACTCAAAGCCTGGAAAGTTAAGGGTTAAATAACTAAATAAGCTACAATGCCAAGTACAAAAACTAACCCACCTATGCCTAAAACAAATAGTCCTAAGCTTTTTATCGTTTGTGCATCATCATTCATTTGTTCAGTATAACCATCTAATATTTCCATAATCAATCATGAATTCAGAAACAAGATTAACTTTTCCACTTGATGTGGTTCCACAATCTGGAACATTGCACGCAATCAATGAGCATGTTCGTTGGATTAGAATGCCTTTGCCTATGTCTTTGAATCACATAAATCTTTGGGGTCTAGGCACTCAAGACAACCTAACTTTAGTTGATACCGGTATGCATCTTGATGATACTAAAAATGCTTGGGTTAATTTGATAGATCAAGAAAAACTATCGATCAAAAATGTTGTGGTCACACACATGCATCCAGACCATATTGGTATGGCTGGTTGGTTTGTAAAGAAATATAACACCACCTTCAGTATGAGCAGAACTGATTATCTTCAGTGTCGAATGTTATCAGCAGATACGGGTGACAACGTTCCTCATGAAGCGATAGATTTTTATACTCAAGCTGGAATGACAGAAGGGCAGATCAAAGCTTTTACAGAGAGATTTGGTTTCTTTGGGTCCATTATTCATCCTTTACCTCAATCATATAATCGACTCAAAGAGGATGACGTTATTCAAGTCAATGGGATTGATTGGGTGGCTATAGAGGGACGTGGGCACACAATGGAGCATTTATGTTTCTTTTCCAAGGAATTAAATATGTTCATAAGCGGTGATCAATTGTTACCAACTATCAGCTCACATGTTGGCACTTTTCCTACAGAACCTGCGGCCAACCCAGTGGAGGACTGGATTTCTTCTTGCCATAAACTGATTGAAAAATTACCTGAAGATGTTTTGGTTTTGCCTGCTCATGGAAGACCTTTTATTGGCGCACATAAAAGACTGAATGCTCTTATTAATCATCATGAGCAATCGCTAGAAAAGCTTCATGCTGTCCTTAAAACTCCTAAGCGGGCGGTTGATGTTTTTGACGTCTTATTCAAAAGGGAAATAGATGATACCAATCTAATCATGGCAACTGGTGAATCTTTGGGCCATTTAAATTGCTTGCTTTATAGAGGCTTAATTAAAAAATCTCTTGATAATAATCAATGCTGGTATGAGCAAAGCTAAACTTTCAGCAGAGGCCAAAGCATGGATTCTTTATGACGGAGGAAATTCAGCTTTTGCCACAACTGTAATTGCTGCCTTTTTCCCAATTTTTTTTAATGATTTCTGGGCATCTGGACTCGAAGCTGAAGTTAAAACCGCCTATCTTGGTTGGGGTCTTACGATTTCTAATCTAGTTCTCTTGTTCACATCACCATTCATTGGCGCGCTGACAGATGTTTCCAGAACAACAAAAATTCTATTTACTGGCTTTGGAGCTATATCTATTATTTCCGTTGCTGTGTTGTATTTTATTCCTGCAGGTTCTTGGCTTCAGGCTTTAATATTTTTTGGTATTGCTAATTATTGCTTTGCAGCAGGTAATACTCTGTACGATAAGATGCTGGTCCAAGTTTCCAATCAAAGCAATATTGCTCGGATATCTAGTTACGGCTTTGCATTTGGTTATCTTGGTGGAGGCTTGCTATTTCTAATCAATGCCGCCATGACAATTAAACCAGAGTTTTTTGGATTATCCAGTGTGGCCGATGCTGTTAGATGGTCTTTCTTGAGTGTTTCTGTTTGGTGGACTTTATTTTTAATTCCTATTTTATTAAAAATTCAAGACAAAGGAGTCAACTTGCCTGGATCTCATTTCAAGCTTGCTTACACCAAAGTGTTTAATACTTTAAAAACAGTCTCAGCAAAGAAAAATGTATTTATTTTTTTATTAGCTTTTTTTCTATACATTGACGGTGTTCATACCATTATGGCAATGGCAGCTGATTTTGCATTGAATTTGGGTCTACCTAGCAGCGATGTAATCATTGCGCTCATCTTGGTGCAATTTGTGGCTTTTCCAACAACTTTGTTATGGTCTAAGTTTGCTTATAAGTTTGGTGATAAAAACACTTTGCTCTTTACAATCTCTCTTTACCTCATTGTGATTGGATACTCTGCATTTCTTTCTAATGCTATCGAGTTTTATATTCTTGCTTCAATGGTTGGAGCTATTCAAGGCGGCATTCAATCAATCTCAAGGAGTTATTATGCAACCCTCATACCCCAAGATGAATCTGGAGAATATTTTGGATTCTATAATATGTTTGGGCGTGCTGGTGCATTCATGGGACCAGCCCTAGTTGCAATTTTTGTTACTTTTTTTCAGGATACAAGATATGGCTTGATACCTATAGCTGCACTCTTTATCATGGGCGCCATAATTCTATTAAAGGTTAAAAGTACCAATGAATCTCTTCAGTCGTAACTCAATTATTCTTTATAGCTTATTGGGTTTGGTTAGTTTATTTTTAGCAGGCTTTATTCGAAATCTTTTACAATTTAATACTTGGTTAGAGGTCTTTATCACCTCATGTATCATTATTCCAATGTATATGCTCGCAAGAAAAATTTTTTCAAAATTTCTTCAAAATTAATGGAAGATTTATCTGAAGTCCTTAAGAAACACCTACCTAAAATAAGAGATCAAAAAGAGGGTGAAACCACTCCTGAGTATCTTAATTATATTAATGCAAAAGTTAACAAGGCTCATGAAGAGTTAATCAAACTTAGTCCTTTTTATAAAATATCTGAAACCCTAAAAATTTCAAAACCTCTATCGTTAAAAGATATCAAAGATATTTTTAATGAAGTAAAAAAGCATCGATCTGCTTAATAAAATAAAATTGAGTTTCTGAGCTTGATTAATTTTTTAGGTGTATGATTTATTTTATGAATTGGTACAGAATTAAAACATCTTTTATTGGCATTAAAAGATTAATCACCTTATCAAAAGAAGATAAGCAAGCTTGTATTGATGCATATAAATTTTTTCAGAGCATGCAGGATGGAGCAAAAACTCAAACAGAAGATGAAACAAAAGCTGTTGCCGCTTACTACAAAGTTTTAAATAATATGCTTTCAGTTTTTGATTTAGAGAAACTGTATATTCCTCCTCAGCTTGATGACTCATTGGGGCTTTATGGCAATCAGTTGCTTTGTGAGCAAGCTCTCTTAAGCGAATTAAATTTAACCAACCCAGCTTCATCTCACTTATTAGATATGGGATGCGGAAGGGGAAGAATTTCTCACTATTTTGCCTCACTCACTGGTGGCCAAGTATCGGGATATAACATTGATCCTAACCAGATAGAAAATGCAGAGGATTGGGCTAAAGAAACCAATATGAATGATCGGTTGCATTTTAAGGTTGGCGATCATCATAAGCCTTTAGAATACGACTCAGAAAGCTTTGATGGGTGCTTTTCATTTCAGGCAGTCTGGCCCTTTTTTAAAAAAGAGGAGTTAGATAGTTGTGCGCAAGAAATGTTTAGGGTTTTAAAGCCTGGCTCAAGGTACGCTTGCTCAGAGTACTTGCTGTCACCATATTTTGATTGGGCCAATGATGAGCATGCTAACCTACATAAGAAATATCTCCCAACCCTTGCTGCTACTCAGTCTATGTACCCTGCAGATGTTTGCAAGGCGCTTGAAAGAGCTGGTTTTAAAATCCTTTTATCAGCCCCTTCTAAAAGTCCTGCATGGCCTATATGTGAGCAAAAACGAAATTTAATTTTAAGAGTCAGAAAGGTGATTAGATTTTTTCAAAGCATAAAACTTATGCCTGCTTGGGTGGAGGAGTCTCTTGATTTGCTGCAAACAGGTGGCCAATCATGGACAGATGCTGAAAAAGCTAAGATTGCTGATTTAAATTGGAGAATAGTTGCTGAGAAGCCAGGCTAATTTTTAGACAAGACCTCTTTTAACAGTTTTGGCCTATCAGTAATAATTCCATCTACACCAAGATCAATTAATTTTCTCATTGTATTTTCATCATTAATTGTCCAAACATGAATTTTTAAACCAATGCTTTGGACATATTTTACAAATCTTCTGGTTACTAGCTTGATGCCATAGTGATATATGGGAACTTGCAAACAGTCTCCATAAATTGTTTTATTGTATAACCCAAAACTAGCCAATAAGAGTTTTAGAATCTCTTTTGGGCCCATCGATAAACATGTATCAGGAAATTTCTTTCTGACTTTTTGGAGTCTATTACTGCTAAAACTAGCTATACAAATTCTATCAAAGGCATTCAAGTTTTCTATTACTTTCATAGCTGGTAGTGCAACTTCATCTGTTTTTAGGTCAATTTGAAACAGTGCATTTGGGAATTGGGTGAGCGCGGTTTCTAATTTTGGAATTTGATAGGATTCAAATAATTTTAATTTCTCAATCTGATCGCTATGAAGAGAATTGAATTTCACCTCCATATTTAATAGCCTGCTTAAATCATCATCATGGAAGATATAAGGTATTCCATCTGCAGATAACTGAACATCTGTTTCAATGTAAGAAGAACCAAGCCCTATAGCATAACTAAAGGATTCCAAGGTATTCTCAGGAGCTTCTTCGCTTCCACCTCTGTGAGCTGAGATTGAAACGCCTGATTGATTTAAATAGGGATGAATCGTCATTTTATTATTGTACTTAGATTGGTGTAAAATCACTAAATTCAATTCAAATGATTAAATTATAAATATTGATAAATATGATCGACCAAGACATCCTAATTCAAGAGGGCATTAACCTGCTTTTAACTGGCATGGTCATTGTTTTCACATTCTTAGTATTGTTAATTATTTCAGTCAATGTACTGAGGGTATTTTTTTCATCCCCAATTCAAGATAATGGGTTAAGTCACAGCGCTAGCAACTTATCAGCTAGGGTTAAGAATGATACCCATCATAAGATTATCAAAGAAGTTCTTGGAGGCATGAGATCATGACAGAATCTAAAAAAATTGGGGTCACAGAAGTTGTTTTAAGGGATGCTCATCAATCGTTGCTTGCAACCCGATTTAGATATCATGACATGGAAGCTGCTTTAAAGAATTTAGATGATGTTGGTTTCTGGTCAGTCGAATCATGGGGTGGAGCAATTTTTGATTCATGTATCAGATACCTCGGCGAGGACCCATGGGAAAGGATTCGAAAAATCAAATCCATGATGCCCAATACCCCTCAGCAGATGCTACTCAGGGGCCAGAATTTATTAGGTTATAAACATTATTCAGATGATGTAGTTAATAAATTTGTTGAGTGCTCAAAAAAGAATGGCGTCGATGTTTTTAGAGTATTTGATGCTTTAAATGACACACGAAATATGCATCAGGCATTACAAGCCGTCATAGCTGTCGAAGGTCACGCTCAAGGGACTATCTCTTATACAACCAGTCCTGTTCATACGATTGATTTATGGGTGGATCTAGCAAAAAATATACAAGATATGGGCGCTGACTCTCTGGCAATAAAAGATATGGCCGGTTTGTTGAAGCCATATGTTGCATTTGAGTTGGTCTCAAGACTTAAAGAGGAGCTAGAAATCCCTATCCATCTCCATTGTCATGCAACCACAGGTTTTTCAGTTGCAACAGGCGTTAAAGCAATTGAGGCTGGTTTAGATAACATTGATACATCAATTTCCTCAATGAGTATGACATATGGGCATACACCCACTGAAACAATGATCAGCATTCTTGATGGAACAAATCGAGAAACCGAATTAGATCTTGATAAGCTAATACCAATTGCTGAGCATTTTCAGGCTGTTAGAAAGAAATATAAAAATTTTGAAGGTTCGCTTAGAGGTGTGGATGCTAGAATCATAGCCTCACAGGTTCCTGGCGGAATGTTAACAAACCTTGAAAACCAGCTTAAAGCTCAGGATTCAATTGATAAGTTTGATGAAGTCATTCAAGAAATTCCTAAAGTCAGAGAAGAGCTAGGCTACATACCTCTAGTAACACCAACATCTCAAATAGTCGGCACTCAATCGGTAATAAACGTGTTATCTGGTTCAAGATATTCAACGATTACTAATGAGGTTAAGTCTTTACTTAAGGGAGAGTATGGCGCAACACCTGCACCAGTCAACAAAGATTTGCAGCAACAAGCCATTGGTGAAAGTGCAGTCATTACATGCAGACCTGCAGATCTCCTCAACGAAGATTTTCAATCATCTGCAGAAGATTTCAAAACAGCTATTGCTGAAAAGGCTATTTTGGCTGAAGCCTCAGATGAAAATATACTTATCTATGTGATGTTCCCAGAAATCGGGCTCAATTATTTGCAGAATGCTGATAATTTAGACTACTTTGAGCCTGAACCACTGGAGATCAATCAACTCAATGATGTTTCATATTTAGTTACAGTAGATGATCATGAATATTCAGTAACTTTAAAGGCAGATAATTCAGTAACAATTAATGATGGCTCACCCACGAAAGAAGTTTTAGTTTCTCCTGCCGCTCAAGCTGGTACTGGAACAGTAATAGAGGCTCCCTTGGGTGGAAATATTTTTAGACTAATTGCAACAGAAGGAGAGTCTGTTGGAATGGATTCAACTGTTCTCATTTTAGAAGCTATGAAAATGGAAACTGAAATAAAAGCTCCTGCTGCAGGAGTCATAGGTAAAATATTTGTTCAGCCGGGCGATACAGTTAAGCCTGGAAATCCTCTATTTGAAATTATTAACTAATGAATTTTGAAGCTATTTTTTCAAGCTTAGGCATTTTTAGCTTAAGCTTTGGACAATCAACCATGCTTGTTGTCGGTCTTTTAATTTTATATTTAGCTATCAGCAAAAAATTTGAACCCTTGTTACTTTTGCCTATTGGTTTTGGAGCAATTCTTACAAACATTCCTGAAATTGGTTTAGCTCTGAGCCCCATAGAGAAGTTAATTTATTTTTCAAATTCAGAGGAGCTAGCAGGAGCATTGAGTTTGGTTGTGCTCGGTGATGCTGAATCGTTATCTTCCTTTATTAAAACAGCTTCCCATTCTCAGTTATGGCTATTAAATGAATATGCTGCGGAGCTTGGATATACAGCAGGAATCTTAAATACTTTTTATTCAGTAGCAATTGGTTCCGGGGTTGCACCGTTGGTAATTTTTATGGGTGTAGGAGCTATGACAGATTTTGGTCCGATGCTAGCTAATCCTAAAACTTTAATATTAGGTGCTGCTGCACAATTTGGTATTTTTGCAACTGTGATTGGCGCTTTGCTTTTGAATAAGTTAGGAGTAGTTTCATTCACTTTAAAGCAAGCTGCGGCAACTGGAATTATTGGTGGCGCGGATGGCCCAACTGCAATTTATGTCTCTTCAATTTTAGCTCCAGAGCTTTTGGGGGCAATTGCTGTTGCAGCCTACTCATATATGGCATTAGTGCCATTGATACAACCTCCGATTATGAGGCTCTTGACTACAAAAACTGAAAGAACCATCAAAATGGTCCAACTAAGAGAAGTTTCACAAAAGGAAAAAATAATTTTTCCTATTATTTTGGTTTTTCTCGTAGGCTTGATGTTACCAAGTGCAGCTCCACTTATCGGTATGTTCTGTTTTGGAAATTTAATGAGGGAGTCGCTGGTTGTTGAGAGATTGAGTGAGGTTGTACAAAATTCACTGATTAACATAGTGACAATTTTTTTAGGCTTGGCCGTTGGATCAAAACTAGCCGCTGATCAATTTCTGACCCCTGAGACTCTGGGAATTCTGTCGCTGGGAATCATAGCTTTCTCAATTGGAACAGCTTCAGGTGTTTTAATGGCAAAATTAATGAATCTATTAAGTTCCAATAAAATCAATCCGCTGATTGGCGCTGCTGGCGTTTCAGCAGTTCCAATGGCTGCGAGAGTTGTAAATAAAGTAGGGTTAGAAAATGATTCTCAAAACTTTTTACTCATGCATGCTATGGGTCCAAATGTAGCTGGAGTAATTGGTTCCGCAGTTGCAGCCGGAGTCATGATCCAGCTTCTAGCTTAATGCAATGGATCCCTTTAAAAACATTAGACCTTATACTGATGCTGAAGTAGCGGAAGTTCTTCAGTCCCTTGCTAATAATCCATCTGTTTTAAAAGCTTTAATAGGATTGCAGTATCCAGGAATTATCTCAAAAGTTCCTTTTATAAAATTTTTTGTTAAACAAAAACTTACTTCTCAAATAAAAACCATTCAAACAATTGACGACTATCAAATGGTATTTAAAGATTTGATGGAAAAAGTTGTGAAAGAATCCATTGCATCTTTTAAGGTAAACGGTCTTGAGAGATTAGATAAAAATGAAAGCTATCTCTTCATTTCAAATCATAGAGATATTTCTTTAGATGCGGCTTTGCTTGCTCTTCATCTACATAAATCTGGTTTTAGAACTTTCAATATTGCTGTCGGCAATAATCTCATGGAGGAGACCTGGGCTTCAGATCTATTTCGACTAAATAAAAGTTTTATTATCCAAAGATCTGGTGGAACTAAAAAAGAAATATATTCAGGCCTGTCACTTGCCTCACAATTTATTCATCAAAGCATATTTCAAGATAGTACATCCGTATGGATTGCTCAAAAACAGGGTAGAGCAAAAGATGGTATTGATGAAACAGATCCCGCTCTGTTAAAAATGATTCATCTCACTGAGAGAAAATCACAACCTGAAGCAAGTTATTTTAATTCTCTTAAAGTGGTATCAGTGTCAATTTCTTATGAATACGATCCGAATGATCAACTCAAAGCCAAGGAATTAGATTTATTACAATCCAATAGCGAATATGTTAAAGAAAAGGATGAGGATCTTAAAAGTATTGCCAATGGCATCATTGGTTTTAAAGGCAATGTGAATATAAATTTATCTGAACCCATGAAATTTGCTGAGGGCGATGATTATCAGGTGATCTCAAAGAAAATAACTCACTCAATAATCTCAACATACAAACTGCATGCATCTAATTACGCAGCTTGCAACTTAATGGGTATAGATTTTGCACATGGGACATTCAGTGCTGAAGAAATTTCCCGGGCAGAAAAAGAGTTAAATCATAGAGTTCAATCTTTGAAGACAGGCGCTCGATCTAAATTATTAGAGCAATACGCCAATCCCGTCATCAAACAAATGCAATCAACTTAGCTTGTGTGATAGGCGCTTTCGTTATGCTCAGTTATATCTAAACCCTCGCGTTCATCCTCATCAGTAACTCTTAAATCAGTAATCAATGATGTAACTTTTAAAGCAATCCAAGAAAAGACCAAAGTCCACACACATATAATCACAACACCTTGAAGTTGAATCATGAACTGTTCAAAGACACTTGGATCAAACCCAGCTGCTCCTGCTCCAAGGAATCCATCTGGCTTGCCGACAAAAGCAAGCATGAGAATTCCCAAGATGCCACCAACTCCATGAACCGGAAAAACATCCAAGGAATCATCAATTTTAAAGTAACTTTTGATTAATTGAGTAGCATAGAAACACACTAAACCAGCCAATAACCCAATCAACAATGCACCTTGAGGTCCAACTGTTCCTGATGCAGGAGTGATGGTAGCTAGTCCGGCAACCATGCCAGTCGCTATTCCTACAACTGTTGGCTTGCCTGTTTTTATCCACTCAACTGACATCCAAGTCAAAGCTCCAACAGCAGCGCTGATGTGTGTAACAAGAATAGCCATAGCAGCACTGGAGTCTGCTGCAACAGCGCTTCCACCATTAAATCCAAACCATCCTACCCAAAGCATAGCAGCGCCCATTACTACCATGGGTCTGTTGTGAGGTACCAGCGATCCACCCGGGAAGCCATTCCTGGGCCCAAGCATCATTGCAGCAACCAAAGCACCAACTCCACAAGTAGCATGAACCACTAATCCACCTGCAAAATCAATCACACCTATGCCGCCAAGATAACCACCGCCCCAAACCATATGGCAGGCAGGCAAATACACTAAAGTTACCCAAAGGACAGTAAATATACACATGGCACTAAACTTCATTCTTTCTGCAAATGCGCCTACAA
>ENA-UOXV01001532-UOXV01001532.1-marine-metagenome-genome-assembly--contig:-NODE-1532-length-32191-cov-5.733974_pt1 | contig 32191 bp, 35 predicted proteins | sample MGYA00238165_ERZ766961 | MGnify/ENA primary metagenome ERZ766961 (study PRJEB28924, sample SAMN03173240) | marine metagenome | biome: Marine; feature: Water; material: Subsurface seawater | place: North... | reverse complement strand
ACTAACTCAAGATCATCCAAAGAATAGATCTGATAACACTGAGAATCATGATTCCTGGTGTATATATACCCACTTGATGCGCCTAGATTATCTAGAATAAATACATTCTCATTTGGAAAGGAATACTCATCATCCCCAACTACTAGGACTATGGTTTCACCAAGCCTTGCTCGGTAAGCAAGTTCACCTCGAATGAGGTTCATCTCATAAATATCCTCATATTTTTCACCCAGCAACTGGTCATTAAATAAAATATATTCCTTATCATTCTTATACACTTTGTATACCAGATTTCCATCAACTTCAATTAAAGAAACTCCAGATGCACCATACATTTCTGGATTTTCATTTAGCTTATAACCTGCTTGAGTTTCCAGTTGATCTTCTCCATGAACTATTGCCAGTTTTCTACCCTTCTTGAATGCATATGCATGAGTACCATTTACTTCGACTACTGATCCAATGGAATCATACGGACCCATCCTGGATTCATTTACATAAACATACCATTCTCCATTTTCTTTTGCACCATACACTATATTACCTGCTATGGTCTGTAAGCTCTTAACTTCCTGATACCTCTTGCTTATTTCTTTAGTTCCCAATAAAATAGAATAATTTCCACCTTCGTGCCAAACAGCGTATAGGGGCATTGAATTGTAATCTTGAAGGTAATAGATCCTCTGATAAATATCCCCGACAGGTGATTGATTAATTATTAAACGAAATTCCTCAACTCTTTCCGTTATATCTCCCACATCGGCCGAATAAATTATTGAGTCACCTATTTTAGAAAAGGTATCACCTCTCGCAATACTCTCATATTTTAATGAAGCTGGACACACAGTTGAATAATTACCAGTTACACCATCGATTATCCCACTAATAAATGCGACTACTACAAGAAGGGAAAATAAGCATACGGGAATAATAATCAGCCAATAGTACCATCTCACCATTTTTATTTACTTTCATCAAATATAAATCTTGTCCATAGGATGTAAAATTTTAATATTCTAATGAGAATAAAAAGAAAAAGTAACCCCGAATTAACGGGAATTACCGATTTTCTATCACGCCGCAGACGGGTATATGAGTAAAATTATTTGAAAAAATTAATCCTCACGAAAGAAAATAACTGTCAAGTTAAGATGATGTGGCTTCTAGGATATACCGGTATCTAGCATCTAGTTTAATCATGTTCGTCTCGACAAAACCCTTATATTTTTCATAATGTTCCGGATTTTTCTCTATCTTTTCCTTTAAGTCATTATATTTGGTCAAAAATGAATCTAATTCTTCCTGTGAATATTCTCCCTCGAAATAAATTGCCTTCTCCAGATGGTCTGATTCAATAATTAGCAAGTCACTCTCCAAACGATAAGTATGGTAATACAACGGTGGGATGCTCGAATAAGTAATTGGAATGTCGTGAACTAGCGTCTTATTCCCTAACGTATAATTGGTAGTTAAATTATCCTCACCATATCTTTCCAGATGCAGTTCAACTAACTTAAGACTATCTAAGTAGAAAACCAGTTCAGCCTCAAGTTTATCACTGTATTCATAATAGAAAGCACCATTTATAACCCGCAATTCTGACACGGAACTCTTAATATTTTCTTGACATTGCTCTTTTGTGGAACAAGGATCATTAGAGCATCCGCCCACCAATAGTATGGCAAGTATAAGAATTGGAATTAAAAGCTGCTTCATAGTGAGCTGTTACATTAATGACATTTAAACCTATCGATTGAATTACAACAAGCAAAGTTTTTTGAAGAGAAAGAAAAAGTAACCCGAATTAACGGGAATTACTTTATTTCTCTTACGCCGCAGACGGGATTTGAACCCGCACGTCCCGAAGGACACAGGATCTTTGCGAATTGATATTGTAGGTGTTCTACGCACTAGGCGTACATAGCAATCCTGCGCAATACCAGATTATGCGACCGCGGCATAACAGAGATAGGTAAAATTATCACTTTATAAATCTTATTTATCAGAAGGGGCTGAAATCATCCCAAGAGCTCGTTCAAAGACTTCTCGCCTATTTTGGAGAATTCTAATTTCCTGATCATATTTAGCAATCTGAGCCCTGGTTGCCTTCCCAACAGTTTTTTCATACTTAAAATCTAGCCCGCCCAATGAACTTTCCTCAGCATTTCGAAGTACTCTAATATATCCGATATAGTGGTTAGTCATAGCCAAACCTGCAGTATAAACGGGGTGAATCTTTGTAGCTTGAAATTCTTTTGTACTTTTAATCCAATCATTCGCAAACTTTGTTTTTTCTTGTAAAGCGTGATTTTCAAGCAATTTTTCATCATACAATCGTTCAAACTTAGCAGATGATACTCTATATGCATCTCGTGCTGTAGTAAGTTCACGTACTTCTACAGATTTCATTCCAAGTTTTTTTTCAAGCTCACCAATCTTAAATGGGAAAAGATCTTCTAAATTAGTATGCTCTCTTTGCAGAACAGCATACGCCTGCTTTAAAGCATCTCGCTCAGTATGAAGGATTCTAACTTTTGATCGAAGAACTTGATTTTCTTTAGTTAAATCAGCATTTACCAAAGTAAGTGCATTTTCACTACTATTAGTTTCCTTTAGTTCCAAAGTAGTTTCATGATGTTCTGTAAGTAGTTCATCATAAGGAGAAGTATCAATAGGTTCTTGATGTACGCAGTAGTACGTAACGCCACTTGCAAGCGCAGCACCTAAAATAAATCCACTGATAACTTTTTTCATAGCACTACATACCTGCCTGAGCATATAAAGATTATTTTTATACTACTCAATGTTCAATGACAAGAAAACTCAAATCTCAACTTTAGGATAACTACCGCCAAAGCATCCAGTACACATACTCTCACCATATACCTCGAGAATTAATTTCTTATGACGCTTTAAATCTAGAAATATTACTTTATCTGCGCAAACTTCCCCTGCAATATCTTCCAAACTATTACCTGAAGCAACAAGTTCATCAACTGACTGGTGATTAACGCCCATATTACAAACACCTGTAATGGTTGGGCTAAACATTACATTAACAATTTTTTCAGCACCTGCATCGCGAAGACGTTCATTATTGACGCGCATAGTAGTTCCTCGAACCATGCTATCATCGCCTGTAATAATTACTTTTCCTCTGATCTTTTCTTCACGAAGATCAAGTTTTCTAAACGCTTTTTGTACTCGCGCATCCTGTGTTGATGCTGTATATGACCTACCGCTCACCCTTGGAGCATTATGTCGTCTCAAAAAATAATGTTTCAATTCAATACCTGAAGCCTCAGCAAGACCTTCCGAACCCTGTTTACCGCTATCCAATATGGGAACAATTACTAGGTCGTGACCATAAGTCCTAAGCAACCTATCAAAATACTCTTCTTCTTGGGCATAAATTTCTTTACCAGTAGCCTTTCTAAAATCTTCATGCATCCTACCCTTGAAAGTACTTCGAGGGCCTGAAAAATAAACGCATTCGAATGAACAAAATCTCGCCTTGGCTTCAGCCATTTTTTGTGATGTAATTCCTTCTGAATTTATTCTAACAATCTCTCCAGGTTCTACATCTCGAATTTTCTCAGCATTAAAAATACGAAAAGCTCCATCTTCTGATGCAGCAAGAAAACCTCCCTCATAACGTGCAAGTGAAAGTGGTCTAATACCAGCAGGATCTCGAATTGCATACATGCTATCTTCATGGTAAAGAAGTAAAGAATACGCAAAAGGAATAGAACCTAGTTCTTTTGCAAGAGCATCTTCAAGAGTTTTTTCCCTTGATTGAGCTAATTTGTGTAAAATAATTTCTGAATCAGAAGATGACTGGAAACCCGCCCCTCTATCAACTAACTTTTCTCGCATCTGTTCTGCATCATGTAGTTGTCCATTATGTCCAAGTGCGATATCTTTAAACTTAGTGCTCATATAAAACGGTTGTAAATCAGCTTGAAGTCCATCCTCTCCAAGTGTAGAATAGCGACTATGTCCTATCGCATCATTTCCAGGTAAAGCTGAAAAATCAAATTCCTCGGGAAACACCCTGCCTACCCTTCCTGATTTTTTAACAAAATGTGGTTTACCGTTAAAAGAATAAATACCAACACCATCTTCACCGCGATGTTGCTGCACCCAAAGCATATCTCTAACGCATTCAGCAGCATTAGGAACATTAATGGCACCTGCAAGAGCGCAATAATCGTGCATCCCTTTACCGCCATGCTGCTCGCTCCAGTCTCTTAGCTCATAAAATTCAGAAGTACGCACGCGGTGTAGAGATCTATCCTCAAGAGAGGTAGTGGGATCTTCACGAAGCATAACTATTTAAGAGAAAGTCCATATTAAAAGTCTTAGCTTATCTAGTACAACCTTTTAAGATAAGACAATAAACATAACCTTTAAGATCTTTCAAAAATAAAAGTATCATGATCTCAATTATCATTCCAGCAAAAAATGAAACTAAACTAAATAATTTTCTTAAAGAAGTTCTAGCACTTAAGGGAGGAAAAGAGATAATTGTAGAAAAAAGAAAGACTAGAGCACAGAATATGAATGCTGGAGCTAAAAAAGCAAAAGGAGATATTCTTCTGTTTTTACATGCAGACACAAAGCTACCAAAAAACGCAATCCAATTAATCAAAAAAACAATCAAAAAAAATAAAATAGGAGCTTTTTCAATAGAGTTTAATCAAGCAAACCTCTTCCTAAAAATTATCGCAAGGGCAACCTCATTAAGATCGAGAATAAATAAAATCGCATATGGAGATCAAGCAATTTTTGTAACAAAAGAATTATTCAATCAATTAGAAGGGTTCAAAGATCTTCCTTTTCTTGAAGATGTAGATTTCATGAAACGGTCAAGAAAAGTAACTAAAATAAAAGTACTAAAAAATAAAGTAACCACCTCTCCACGAAGATGGGAAAAAGATGGAATGCTTAGAAGAACAATCAAAAACAGAATCATAATGACCTTGTACTCACTAGGGATCCACCCAAATACACTTAAAAAGTTATACTAATCCTTAGAAAAATATCCTTCTAGTAAAGAAAAAACTTCTCGTAATTCCTGCATTGATCCCCATGAAGGTATTCCCTTAACACTATTAATTAGTTTCCTCGTATCACCTGAGAGAATATCCTGTGTAACTATCCTTGATGTTTTGAATAGATGTGCCTTATGTCGTAAAACCATTGACTTGTAAAACTCTTTCACCCTAAGTAGGTCTTGCGCTTCCTTGTGTCTATCTTGCACAGTAACAAAGACAACATTAACGTTAAACGCTTCTAACCATTCCTGCCAGAATCTTCTTTCCAAAGCAATTTGCAAAAATGAAGATCCACTTTCTATGTGAATAATTTCATGAACAAGACGTTTTAGTGAAACCAAAACTTTGTATGCTTTTTTCTTATCAGTATCATAAACAGCAGAAACATCAGCAATGTGTTCTCTAATTTTCTTCTCAAGTACCCCATAAGTCATGCTCTCTTCCCTGTTGAGATATGGCCTCATCTCTTTTTTAAAAATAATCAGAAGATTCTCAATCTCTGGAAAGTAAAGATCGAAAAAATATTCCCTCGCTTTCTCTTCTGGATTTTTTTCTTTCCTAAGTAAATAGGTTTTTTTCAGCAATTTAGGATCACGTAAAAATTCACATAGCTGAGAAAAGAAGTGACCATAATCTTCTCTCATGTGAAGACCTTTCTTTAAAAATTTTCTTTTAAAATCAATGTACTGTGAAAATGTATCTCGAATAAACTGCATGTAGTGATCTTCTTCTTTTTCATCAATAATGCCCATGCCTTTATCCATAGTTTCAATAAGGTCTCCTAGAATACTGTTGACTGAACTACCGCTTACTACCTCATCAAGAATAACAATTGTTTTACCATGCTTACTGTTAAATGCTTCATCAAGCTCTTTCTTGAAAGCTTTTTGCATGTTTTTCCTTTTAACACTTCGGTCTTTTCCTGTTGAAGCATAGTTAACTAAAACCACTTCATCATCCCAATTAACTCCCAGAAACTCTTTAAATGTGAGATAGAGAAGTAAAGCTCCCATTTTAGGAACAATGATTGAAAATGTTTGATTGTTTTTATGTGCTTCATCTCGAAGCTTGTTAATAGAAGAAACACTTTTTTTACATGCGGATACAAATCCATACAATTCTTCCTTCAGAAGTGATTTGAGTAGTTTCTGATCATGAATGAGTTCAGGATCGTTATCCATAAGGTACAATTCCTGTCGTAATGGACCGCCTCTAGCAACATGTGGTAAGAAAACATATTTGAGTATGCCTGATTCCAAAAATTCTATGGCCTCTTCCTTTCTTCGAAGCTCCAAATTTGTACCAAGTGCAGAATTTTTATCAATTGCTACACGTTTTCTATCCATGTAGTATAATTAGAAAAGGAGTCTTTAAATCTTATGGTTAAATGGAACACAATGAGGTCCTATACCATAATTAACATAATGAAGACCTGATTGAACATTATCATCCAATGTGTACAAATTAGGAACGGGTTTTAGTGTCAGTTCTCCAGCTTCAATAAGTGGATCAAAATATTTGTCCAGACCATGATTAAATTTTGTACCATCTGCATGAACTAGACCAAAAGAACTAATCTCTACTTCACCTGTGGCAATTTGTTTTGAAAGACCATTTTGAAGCTCTCTTAGATGCCCACGAAGCGTTCCTCCAGAAACAGTCTCCTCAGCATATAATAATCTTTCTGCATGATCTGATTTTTGTAGGCGTTTAACTTCGCGTAAGTGATTTGCTCTGCCTTGTATAACAAAGCTTGATGTAACTGGAAAATAAATTCTTACAGGTCCATCCCCCTGTAATAATGCAGATGCAGCAATAGGGTGTGCGCCTCGAACTGGAGCATAAACCATAGTTGGCATATATTCAGCAATAAGTTCAGTTAAAGCTTGAGTCCCTTTATGATATGCTTTAATTTCTTCTTGAGTTGGAATTCCTTTTGGTTTTGCAACATAATCTTTACCAGAAAGGGGAACGTCTCCTCTGCCTACGTGATTAATGTCATCATCTAAAGCAAGTTCTAAGAAACCACTTAAATTCCCATAAATATCATCTACTTCAGATCCAGTAAGCACTCTATTGTATACTCCATCCCACTGTTCACCTGGTACGTCATCTCTTGCAATTCCAAGCATAGTTCTCTTAGCAAGATGTAAGTCAGTAGAAGGTGATTGGATGGTAATTGAACTACTTGCAGTTCTACCTAATCGGTCTAGGATGGGTGAAGGATTATCAGAAACAATCGCAAAATCATATGGATTGCACGCAGTACCTAGTCTTTCACAAATACGTGAAGAATCCTCGTCAAATGAATTTACAAGTGTTAGATATGCCATAAAGCATGTTGTAGAACGACCTTTATAAAGCTTTCTAGAAATTAGCCCCTTCAAGGTAGTAAAAAAAGCAGTAAAAATCCCTTAGAATCACTATATTTTCTCAATGACATTCTCTTCTAAAGTAACTTCCTTCTTAGTTTGAAACAATTTCACAACTCTAGGAACAAGTAACGTAAGAACAATCAGACCAACAGGTAACATCAAAGCGCCATATCCATTACCCAAACTTCCACCAAGATACACAAAACTAAAACTTCCAATGATATTTGTAACGAATGTAGCAATTAAAAATTCAGTGAATTTTGCACTTCGAACAAAACCTGCAGCATATGAAAGCGGCATATATGGCAGATATAACAACCTCAAAATAAAAAAAGCCTTAAATCCATGAAGTTCGCAATGGTGTTCACACTTATGTACCAGTAATTTTACAACCTTGTTACTAAACATCTCAGGTTTTTTAGAATGAAACTTCCTTGCAAGAAAAAATCCAATGCCTGCAGAAATAGTTGCGGCAACCACAACATAGACAACACCCCAAAAGGTTCCAAAAAGTAGACCACCTGCAATACTGAATATGGTTGCAGGAAATAAAAATAGGACGAATACAATATAAAGTAAAATAAATACAGCAGGAGCAAATGCACCAAATGACTCAACAAAAGTCGTAATGCCTTCTTTCGTTAAAAAATCTCCAACAGGCGTATACTTATATGCCAAAACACCGAAAAGCAAAATAATCAAGATGATACTATAACGTAGAAATTTATGCATCCGCTTTGTCTCTTGATTCATTGCCGTGCTTGCCATGCATTTGTTAACAAAAAACCCATTATAAACCTTCCCTTTAACCCAGGTATAAAATAAAGCTTATAAATGATAAGTAGAAACCAGAAAGCATGGATGCGTTATGTATGTTCGTAAAATACCCCGAAGATGCGAAAGTAAAGACCCGTCTAGCCAAAGATATTGGCGATAAAGAAGCTACTGCAATCTACAAAAGGCTCCTACGAATACTTATACCTGAACATGAAAATAGATCATACAAATTCTACATTGCAGTAACTCCTGAAGGTAAAGTAAGAAAGTTCAAAAAACTCTACCCTACAGGAACAATGATAAAGCAAAAAGGTGACAATCTTGGAGAAATAATAACCCATGCACTTCAGCGATTACACGGTGAGCACAAAAAAGTAATCCTAATTGGTTCAGACTGTCCAGATGTAACTCATGAAACAATAACTCAAGCACTAAATGCATTAGATGAAAATGACGTAGTAATTGGTCCTGCAATGGATGGCGGCTATTATTTAATTGGTATGAATAAATACCATAATTTATTTAGCGAAATTGATTGGAGTACTGAAAAAGTATTAGATCAGACCTTAAAGCTTGCAACCGACCTTAAAGTAAAACTCCTAGATGAGAAAAGAGATATTGACACGGTTGATGATGCAAAACACCACCATTTTCTATAAGTTTTTATACTCGCATATCAAAATCAGAACATGCATAAAAGAACTGTCAAATTCATAGCACTTATCCTCTTTATGATAGCAGCAATATTTTTTGCACTATCCATGGATTTACGACACATACTAAATCCCTCAACAATTCAAGAATTCGTAAATCAATTTCAAATTCTCGGTCCCGTAGTATTCATTTTACTCTATATGGTTGGGCAGGTACTTCTTATACCTGCAACTCCACTAAGTATCGTCGCAGGAGTGATCTTTGGAGCATTTCAAGGTTCAATATATGCAATAGTAGGAGCAACCCTTGGATCTATTGTAGCATTTAGTATTGCAAGATACATGGGAGAAGAATTCATATCACATCTTCTAAAAAGTAAATTCAAACCCCTAGCAAATTTCAACAAAAAGTTAGAGGAGGATGGATTTGGAGCTGTAATCTTCTTCAGATTGCCTATTTTTCCCCACAGTCTAACAAATTATCTATTTGGTCTCACAAAAACTCCACTTTGGAAATTCACACTGGCAACGGTGATCATACTCCCACTAACAACGCCTCTACTGACATACTTGGGAAGTTCACTCACTTCACTCAATCTCGTAAAAATCTTGACTTCAACAATACTTTTAATAATAGTCATTGTTACCATACCTATATTCCAAAAAAGACATCTTGATAATAATCATAAAAAGAATCAATCTCTAGCGGATACAAAAGCGAATAAAAAAGCAAATAACAAACCAAAGAATAAAGGAACGAAAAAAAAATGAGCACATCTGACATAATTGTAATCGGAGCAGGATCAGGCGGACTAAACATAGCAGGATTCATGAACAGCGCAGGATTCAAAGTACTGTTAATAGACAAATCAGACGCACACATTGGCGGAGACTGCCTAAATTTTGGTTGCGTTCCATCTAAAGCTCTTATCCACGTTTCAAGATTAATTCATCAAGGAGAACAAGCAGAAAGATTCGGTTTTTCTTCTTCAAAAAGTATCGACATAAAAAAAGTAATGGACTTCATAAGATCTAAACAAGGAGTCATAAGAGAACATGAAAACGCATCATACTTCAAAAAGAAGGGAATGCATGTTGAACTCGGAACTGCCAAATTTGTAGGAAAAAATTCTATCAAAATAAATGGAAAAATTCACACATCAAAAAGAATCATTGTAGCAACAGGATCAAGACCTAGAAAGCTTGACATTCCAGGTATTGAAAAAGTAAAATACTACACAAATGAAAATATTTGGCAAATGGAAAAGTTACCAAAGAACCTCTTAGTTATTGGTGGTGGACCAATTGGTATGGAGCTTGGCCAAGCATTCAATAGATTCGGCTCAAAAGTAACCACAATAATGAAAGATCCTGATTTTCTTCCAAAAGAATCATCGGATGTGACTAAGATCCTCATAAGGCAATTAAAAGAAGAAGGAATGCAATTTGCATTTAATACAAAACCAGTTGAATTCTCATCTCCAAAAGAACTCGTAGTAAATCAAAAAGGAAAGAAAGGAAAAATCAAATTTGATGCAGTTCTTATAAGTATTGGAAGGCAATTAAATATCGAAAACCTAGACCTCGAAAAAGCAGGTATTGAACTTACGGAAGATAAAAGGAAAATAAAAGTTAATGAGTGCCTGCAAACTACAAATAGAAATGTCTACCTCTGTGGCGATATAGCAGGATCATACCAGTTCACACATGCAGCTGAATTACATGCAGGCGTAATCCTAAAGAATTTCTTTTCACCATTCAAAAAGAAACTCAGCAATGATAACCTGTCTTGGGTGACCTACACATCGCCTGAAATTGCAACCTTTGGACTAGGTGAAAAGGAACTACAAAAGAGAAAAATCAATTACGAAAAACTATTACTAGACTATGGTGATGATGATCGAGCAATCGTAACCGAATCAACAAATGCAAGATCAGTCCTCTATGTCCATAAAGACAAGATTCTAGGTGGAACTATGGTTGCAGAGAATGCAGGCGAATTATTTCAAGAATTTGTTCTTGCAAAAGCAAATAACATTCCTATGAAAGCATTTTTCAACAAGATATATCCATATCCTACTGCATCTAGAGTGAATAAGAGTATCATTTTAGGCCACTATAGGAAGAAATTCACACCTTTTGCTAAAAAAGTTCTAAGATTCCTCTATTAAGAGGTACCTTTAAATTATTTTCTTTATTAACTACCTTGTGAACTACAAGTCTCTTGCAGCATCAATTCTATTCGCAGCTTCTAGTATGGCAGCTCCATTAACAAACACATCCCATCGATTCAATGAAGCAGTAAGAAGAGTGGATAAAAGAATAGAGTACATAGCAACAGATGGAGGACAGCTAAAACTTTCAGAAAATAAACCAACTGAAGTAGTTCTCAAGGGAGCAAAAGCAACATTAGTTACTCATCTTCTAGCATTAAAAGAAACATATGTTACCATGGCTGTGAAAATAGCAGAGCAAGAAAAATATGACGCTCTAGCAGCAGAAAATCCCGGCGTAGAACTAGCTGGCACAGTATATCAGCAGGCAATTAAGCTTGTAATGAGAGAATATGAAATCTTAGGTGATGAAAAGTGTCTTAAGAAACAAGTTGAAGAGCTAACGCAAGCAGCAAAAAAATCAAAGCCAACCTATGACGACAAGATGGCTGAAGAATTTCCAAATCTCGTAAAGAAAATGATTCAGGAAAGAAAAAATTACGAAGATAAAGTAAGAATAATTTACAACAGTGATCTAGAAAAAATACTAAAATAATCATACAATGCTAACAAAACCTTCTCCAATAATAACATGATCAAGAACTTCAACACCCATAAGTTTCCCAAGGTCTATCATAATTGAAGTAACAGATAAATCTTCACTACTCGGATCAAGACTTCCCGATGGATGATTATGTACTAGGATGACAGAAGCAGCTCCCTCTTCAAGAGCAGATTTAAACACCTCGCGAGGGCTAAATAATGAAGCATTAAGTGTCCCAACAAATAATGTTTCAATCTTAAGTAATCTATTCTTCACATCTAACAACAAAATTCTGCACTCTTCATGTTTCAAAACACTCATGTCCTTGCAAACATCAAATACATCTTGACCTGAAGAAATAATTTTTTTCTCACTTGAAAGACCTACTCGATTAGAAAGTTCAAATGAAGCAACGATCCTGCACGCCTGTGCTTCTCCAATGCCTGGAATCGAAAGAAAATATGAAGGCTTCTTTGAAGCAAGTTCTCGCATCGTCTGGCGAGAAAGTAAACGAGAAGAAAGTTCCATCACAGTCTCAGCCCTACCGCCCGATCCAATGAGTACTGAAAACAATTCTACAGTACTTAGCGCTTTAGCACCGTATTTCATCATTCGCTCCCGAGGCCGCTCATGCTTGGGAAGTTCACGTATATTCATATGATGAAAAGTGTAGCAATCTTAATAACCTTTTTTCAGTAAATTTCGGAAGATTTCCGGTGTCTTTTTAACCAATCCCACAGTCCAATAAAAATGAGCATAACAGAGTACATCAATGCAGTGTTTGAAGATACTGATTTTCAAATGCTAGATAGATCTACAGGTTACCATCCACTGGATTCTGGCTACTTTCATGATTTACTGCTTTCAGTTATAGAAGATAGAAACCCTCAAACATTTGTGGACTTGGGATCTGGAGCTGGTTTTCAGGTAGGTATTGCAGCGCACTACCTAGGGGAATGTCATGGTTTTGAAATAAATAGAGAACTAACAGAACATGCAAGAGCATTTCTAAAAAAAAACACGACTCATACGTTTGGGAACTCCCACATTCACAACATGAGCTATATTCCTGAAGAGTACAGAAAAAGAAAAGAAGAAGGAATGACGCATGGAAGTTCATGGGAACAAGTAACAGGATCTCATCCAAAGGGATTCATAAATGATTCAATTCAATCAATCCACAATCAAGGTACAACTACTTACCCAGTAGATCTTAGCGAAGTAGATGTGTTCTACGCATATGTGTGGAAGAATCAAATTGCACAAGTGTTAGAAATTTTCAAGGAAAATGCAAAGCCAGAGGCAATCATGATAATCGTTCCCGGTGGTGATGATTTAGAAGTAAGATGCTGCGCATGTAATTTAGAATTAGACTCAGAAAGAATACAAAGTGGTAGTTTTAGAGAATTAATTCCTGCATACCAAATAGAAATACCTAATCATACCGCTCAAAGCGAATGTGCTTCTTATCAACACCTTTAGAACTAAGAAATGCACCAGTTTCTTTTATCATATCAAACAGACCACAAAGATAAAAATCACCCTCGTAGTCTTTAGAATGTTTTTCAACAAGAGGTTGAACGCGTCCTGTTTCTCCTCTATAAGTGCCATGTGGACGACTAACGCAAAAGTGGAATTCAAAACCTTCGTATTGCTTAGCAAGTTCCTTAAACTCATGAGTATACAAAATTTCTTCTTCGAATCTAAAACCCAAAAACAGGCGAACATTAGTATGACCTTCTTTTAGTAATTGAGGAATCATAGCGCGAAATGGGGCAATACCTGTTCCCGTACAAATGAATGTTATTGGCACGGAAGTATTTACAACTTTAAACATACCCATTGGTCCAATGAATTTCACATCATCGCCAGTCTTAAGATTATGTAAAAATGTACTGCCTACGCCGCCTTCAACAAGTTTAACACATAGTTCAACAAATCCTGGGTGAGGAGCTGAAGCAATAGAATATGGTTTACGAACTTCTTTACCTTCAACATCAAGTAATAAAGAAATAAATTGTCCTGGATTATAAATGAAATCTTCGGGAGTGCTAAATCGTAGGTGCTTCACTGTAGGTGTAAGTTCCTTAACGTCAAGTACCTTTGACCCAAATCGCATGAATCTCATATTAGCATGTAGCAACAATCATATTATACTTGCTTTGAATAACTTTAGCTTTAACAATGCCCTTGTCATTTCTACAATTAAATAGTACAACTGCCCTATCTCCTTTTTCTGTTTCAATGATGCCTAGCCTATTTTTATAATATCTGCCAGGACTAATTACGCGAGCTTTAATAACGTCATTCTTACTCACGGGAATTACGTGTTGTTTTGTTTCTTGCAATTTACCAATCTCGCCAGTGAGCTTCATATTAGTATCTGCCTCAAGTGAATGCAGTTGTGAAAAAAACTCTTCCCATTTTCCTTCCTTTGCAGGATTACGGCCATGTTTATTCTTACAGAATTTTTGAATCATAACACCTATTTTCTGATTTTCTTCAAGACTTGATTTTTTTGATAAGCTCTGAGCAAACTCAATAAGACCTTTCATCTCATCTTCATTCATTCCTTTCACCATTACAGGTGTAATAATGAGTGGAAGTTTGTCTACAGCATAATCAAGGTTCTTCAAAACTAAACCTAAATTGTAGCTCTTACCCATGAGCAAATTTGCAAGGGGAAGCCCTTCTTTGTTCAATTTACTTTTTTCTTCCTCGCCTGTACTAAGGGCAGACATAGAAACAGAAAGTTCAATCCTTTTCTTTGAAGTTGTAGCAATCTCAAGTAATTCATCAACAAGAGGTTTTCGAAGAAGCATCCCATTAGTAATAATGTGGATTTTAGAAACATGCTCATCTGCAAGCATCTCTCTACAATATGTACCCAGTTCAGAATACAAAGTAGGTTCTCCATGAGGATTAATCCAAAGTTGCATACCTTTACTTCCTTTAAACGCAAGCAGTTCCTTAGTTGCATTGATTAAATACTCAACATCAACTACAAAGTCAACTTCTTTATCAGAACTAGGACCTTCATTAACACTACAGAAAGAACAATCAGCATTACAATTAGTAACAGGTTTAATCTCTAAGATCTCACTACCTTTATCTAAAATTCCTAAGAAATTTAAACCAATAAGTGGAAGCTCAAGATCTTCATCAACATAAATAACTTTATTTCCATTTAACTTGTATCGTAACTCCTTCTTAAATTTACGAAAGAACTGTAGGACCTTTCGAGCATTTCGCTCATCAGAATATTCACGGATGTGAAGTTCCCCTTCCTTTAATTCAAAAGGACCAAGATCCTCTTCAATCTCACGAGTAGAAAAATCATGGAAGAAATGTTTGTATACACTAGCTCGAACCATATTATCTTGCTCGCTCCAAACTATTTCCTCATATTGTAACATTATTTCTCAAGCCACTCATATCCCTTCTCTTCAAGGGTATCTACAAGATCACCAGTACCTTCTTGAACTATTTTACCGTCCTTTAAAATGATAACCTTATTTGGTTTAACATAGTCTAAAATACGCTTATAGTGCGTAATTATTAGAGCACATTTTTTCTCAGACATAAATGCATTAACACCCTTAGCAACAATGCGAAGAGCATCAATATCAAGACCAGAATCAGTCTCATCAAGCATAACAACGCCCGGATCTAAAACAAGCATCTGCAGTATTTCAGCTTTCTTCTTCTCTCCGCCACTAAAACCTTCATTGAGATATCTTTCTAAAAAAGATACATCCACGTCAAGGAGTTTCATCTTACTTTCAAGTAGAGCATTAAACTCATCTGGAAGCATAGGTTCCTCTCTTTTAGCATTAACTGCGCTTTGTAGAAAACTACCCATAGTAACGCCACTAATTTCTTTAGGATATTGAAATGATAAAAATAACCCTTTCCTTGCACGCTCATCAGCGCCAAGTTCAGTAACATCCTTACCGTTAAGTAAAATCTTTCCTGAAATCACTTCATACTTAGGATGTCCCATGATCACATTTGCAAGTGTACTTTTCCCACTTCCATTTGGACCCATAAGTGCTGTAACTTTACCCTCTTCAAGCGTAATGCTTACGCCCTTTAAAATTTCTTTACCGTCTACACTTGCGTGCAAATCTATAATCTCAAGCTTCATGAAATACCTCGTAGACATCTTTTAATTCAGTAATAAACGAATCAATGTCTTTTTTATTATTATACATAGCTAAACTCACTCTAAGTGTTCCTTCAATGCCCATGGAGTCCATGAGTGGAGAGCAACAGTGATGTCCAGCTCGAACGCAAATTCCTTTCTCTGCAAGTAATGTTGCAGCATCGTGAATATGCACATCGTTAACTGAAAGGGAAACAATCCCTTGCCCAAATGCTGCGCCAGGGTGATGAATAGTAACAAATGAAATCCTCTCAAGTTCACCAAGTAAATATGTAGTTAAATCCTTCTCGTGAGACGCAATTTTATCAATCCCAATTGTTTGAATAAATGAAATGGCATCGCCAAGTCCAATAGCTCCAGCAATGTGTGGAGTTCCTGCTTCAAATTTGTAAGGTGTCTTAGACCACTCAGCCCCATCACGGTTAACAGAAGTAATCATTTCTCCGCCTGTTCTAAATGGCTCCATCTTTTTCAAAAGATCCATTTTACCATATAAAACACCAATTCCTGTGGGACCGTAGATCTTGTGCCCTGAAAAAACTAAAAAATCACAGCCAAGAGTGTGAACATTAATCTTCTCATGAGCAATACTCTGACAGGCATCAACAATACTCAAAGCTCCTTGCTCCTTAGCAAGTAAACAAATTTCCCCTACTGGATTTTTAATACCAAGTGCATTAGAAACGTGAACAGTGGAAACGATAGCAGTTTTTCCACCTATTTTTGAACGTGCATCATCCATATTTAATGTAAGATTCTCATTCAATTCAATGAATCGAAGTTTCATCCCATGACGTTTAGCCATTTGCTGCCAAGGGATGAGATTTGCATGATGTTCCATTGCGCTTAAAACAATCTCATCTTTCCCCTCTGCAATTAAATCATGTAGGCAATAACTTAGCATATTAAGTGCATCTGTGGCACCTGATGAGAATATGACCTCTTCAAAGCGAGCTCCAATAAAGTTTGCAACAATTGATCGTGCATTATCAAAGTTTTCAGTAGCATTTCGTGAAAGACCATAAAGCCCTCTGTGGATATTAGCATTTTCTTCAGTATAAAAAGAACGTAGGCGTTCAATAACGCAGCTTGGCTTTTGAGTCGTAGCAGCACTATCTAGGTACACCATTGACTTCTGACTATCAAAAATTGGAAAATGTTCTCTCATAAAGCTGCCTCCACTAATTCATCCATATCGCTAAAATATCCAGCAACTATGGTTTTAATAGCTTCCTTTCTGTTCAGTCCACGACTCATTAAATAAAAAAGTTTCTCTTCATCAATTTTCCCAACGGTAGATCCATGACTACAAGTAACATTGTGATTTAATATTTCAAGATTTGGAATAGCATCTGCTTCAGCATCAGCACTCAAAACAAGTGTGTCTTGCTTTTCATATCCATCACTTCCACTAGCTTCTTTTTCAATTCGAATAAGTCCGCGACTAAGTGCCTGAGCACGATCAAGAACAATTCCTTTAGTAACTAAATTTGATTTTGAACCCTTACCAACATGCCTTGCAATAGTATAGATATCACTTTTCTCATTTCCCTTGCAAACAAATCCGCAGTTAACATCGCACCGTGCATTCATTCCAAGTAAGTCAGCAAGAATGTGACTTCGAGTATATTCCCCATCATGAATCATCTCTTTCCATTCAATCTGAGCATTCTTCATAACATGCAATTTTTTTGTTTCAAATAAACTAGAGCCTGGATGTTTTCTAATTACGTTAACATTACTGTCGTCATCGCAAATCATTCTAATCTCACTAAAGTGTTTCCCTGTGGACTTTCCATTAATAATTAAATGAGCATCTATATTTTTCCTAACATGAATACAAGTCAAACTAGCTCCATTAGAAGACTGAAGATCAAGTTCATAATCACCATCTGTATCAATACTCACAAAAAAGTGCTTACCATTTTTTGCAGCCTCAGTAATCTGATCATCAAGACCATTGGCCCATGTTCCATCCAAGAACACTTTAGGAATACTTGTACTAAAATCCAAACAAGAAAGTGTAACCTTTTTCGTAATCTCTAAAGAAAAATCTTTAGGCACAACTCGTATTTTTTCCCCGTGCTTAAAATTAACAGTATTAGATTCAGCAATCAACCTAAGCTTCCCTCCATTTCAAGCTCAATGAGCTTATTTAGCTCAACAGCATACTCAAGAGGAAGTTCTTTAATTATTGGTTCAATAAAACCACTAATGATCATCTTTCGAGCAGTATCTTCATCAAGCCCTCGAGACATTAAATAGAATAAATGTTCTTCATCAATTTTTCCAACACTCGCCTCATGTGCAAGTGTGGTGCTTTCTTCATGAACATCCATGAAAGGAAATGTATTACTCTCACTAATATTATCTATCATAAGTGCATCGCACTCAACAGAAACAGCAGCATTCGTAGCTCCTTTCATAACACTAACAAGTCCACGGTAGGTAGTTATCCCGCCATCTTGACTAATACTCTTAGAAGTAATTGTAGACGATGTATCTTTTCCAACATGAACAACTTTAGCTCCCGTATCTTGAATTTGATCTTTGCCTGCAAAAGCAATACCTAAGAAATCAACTTTACTTCGATCGCCAATAAGAATCGTTGCAGGATAAAGCATAGTAACTTTACTACCCATATTTCCATTAACCCACTCCATTACACCGTCTTCATACACAACAGCTCTCTTAGTATTCAAATTGTATGTATTCTTACTCCAATTCTCAATACTACTGTAGCGAGCTCTAGCGCCTTTGAGTACGTGAACTTCAACGCATCCAGCATGCAAACTATTGCTCAAATACTGAGGAGCACTACATCCTTCAATGTATTGTACTTCAGCACCCTCATCAACAACAATAAGTGTGTGTTCAAATTGACCACCATTTTTAGCATTCATACGAAAGTATGCTTGCAAAGGAAGATCTAGTTTAACGCCCTTAGGAATGTAAATAAATGTACCACCACTCCAAACAGCTGCATGTAGAGCAGTATATTTGTGAAGCTTAGCAGGAACACAAGAATTCATAAAATACTTTTGAACAAGTTCAGGGTGCTCTTTAACAGCAACATCCATATCAACAAAGATAACACCTTTCTCAGACCACTCTTTTTGAAGACTATGATACACAACTTCACTCTCATACTGAGCCCCAACACCTGCAAGAGATGTCTTCTCAGCTTCAGGAATACCTAGTTTATCATATGTAGCTCGAATATCTTCAGGAACATCTTCCCAGTCCATAGCATTTTGCTTAGCATCTGGCCTCATAAAAAAATGAATTTCATCCATATTAAGATCTGATAAATCAGGTCCCCACGTAGGAACACTCATTTCATTATAGAGCTTCAGACCTTCAAGACGCTTATTTAGCATCCATTCAGGTTCTTCTTTTTGCCTTGAAATTTCTCTAACGATCTCTTCATCAATACCAGGTCTTGCCTTAAATGTAAGACGTTCTTCATTCTTGTGATCATAGGTTTCACGGTTCAAACCTTGTAGTGGCATGAGATCACTCATCTCTAAAACTCCAGTTCACTATCTTGAACATACTCAATACCGAGTTTTCTTGCAATAAATGCCTTTTCAAGTTCTTTACCAAGATATGCCAGGTGAACTGGATCTTTAGTAATATCTTCTTGAACAATAGCAAAATAAACGTCTTGTGGTTTATCACCTACAACAACGCTAAGAACTTCATTTCCTTTAACACAATGTCCAACTTCAAGTTGTTTTGTTTCAGGATTGATACGAATGAGAAAATACCCTTTAGGATCCATCTTCCAGTCTTTCATCTCATCATAATGCCCAGTAATAACTCTAGCACCATCTGCATTCACCGGATGTTTCTTCCCTCTAAATTTTTTAGTTTCGGTATTTTCTTCCATTTTAATTTCCTTTTTTAATCAATAATTAAGCAAAACTATTGCCGCATCCACAGCTCTCTGAAGAGTTAGGATTATCAACCTTAAAGCCGCTTCCTTGAAAACTCTCAACATAATCAACGTGAGCACCTTTCAATTTTTCTAAGCTTTCTTTATCAACAACGATAGTAAGACCTTCTTTCTCGAAAGAAATATCCTTCTCCTTATCGATTGCTTCATCAATTTTAAATTCATAACTATGGCCACTACATCCACCAGAAGCAACGCCAATGCGAAGATGTCCTTTAGTATCATTACGTTCCATAAGTTCTCTCACTTTTTTTATAGCAAATGTAGTAACGTGAACAGGATTCCCGTCACTCATATCTTCTTGAGCTTTTTGAGCAACATCATTACATTCAGCAATCATCTTTTCAACAAGAGCATCATTCATACCATGTCCTCGAGCACCATCACCAATGGTTTCCCAATAAGCAACGTGACAACCAACACAATGAAGACCATACTTCAAAAGTGTATTAGTAACTTGAGGAAATTTTTGAATAATATCTCCAACAGTCATTTCCTGTGTAATCAGTTCTTTTTTATCGTCCATAAGTACCTCAATCAATTGATCATTTATTAAGCTAAGTACTATAAATTATAGCTCTTTAGTCATTTTACCTTTGGAATGATAGGAAGCTTTAAAAAGCTTCTTCATCTTCACGAGGATATGTTACAAGAAAAGCTAGGTCTAAATGATAAAGATGTCATTATCCTCAATACATTCATGAAAAACCCTGAAGTATCTCAGTCTGAGCTCGCTAAAGTCCTAAAACTTTCACAACCTAGCGTAAATGCAAGGATCCAGAAACTAAAACAACAAGGACTCCTAAGTGATCAATACGGAATTGATACCAATAAAGCGGACATGTCTCTGGCGCGAGTGGATTGTACTGCAAGCAATGCAAAAGAATTACTTGACCACCTCAATCAGTGTTCATTCTTCGTTAACGGCTTTACACTGAGTGGAGTACATAACGTCTCAATATTTATGGTTGCACATTCGCTCAAAAAAATTGAATCCATTGTTGATAAACATCTCAGATGTAACCCAAACGTAAAAAACATTGAAATGTCTGTTGTCGTCTCAGCAACAAATCCATTTATCTGTCAAATAGATTTAGAAAAAGAACAACATGAATCCTGCCAAAATCCAGGTAGTTGTGATACATGTAGACTAAGTAAATTAAATTAAATAACTTTTCCTAATTTCTAATCAATTATCTTCTATAAAAACACTAACTATATTAACATTATACCAAATAGATCACTATGAAACAAGCAACTATGTTCACTATATCATTAGTAGTATCAGTTCTAGTGCTCTCTACGATGCTTTGGCAAGAAACTCCACCATTTGAGGAGTGCTACGTAGTTACTGAAACTTGCAATCCTTGGGCGGAAGACTGCAGTGATGCAGAATATGAAGAATGTTCAGGATTATTACCTATTAACAATAATACTGTTTTCAGCATGCTATTCATAATTTGGACAATCATCTATCAAGTGATCAAATGGGCTGAATCATAGATGGTGCCTCCTTAAATTCACAGCATTTATATTTCTCAACTCCCTTACATACCTTTACATGAGAAAAAGAAATCGATGTAAACAAAAATTACTCAATGCAGGAGCTATTCTTGGAGCTATGGGAATTCTCTACACACAAATTTCTCCACTCATATCTTATCCAACAAGGCAAGTACAAAGAACGCCCTTAATGCACGTCCAGTATCAAAATCAAGAAAAAGTTCCAAAGGAGCTTGAACAATACATTTCTCAAAACCCCTATGAAGAAAACAGACTCATGCTTGATATGATTCATCCAGAGGATGTCAATGCATTCAACCTTGAACGTCTTATTGTTTCAATACCTGAAACCCATGACACCTCATCTGTTGCTGAAAAAAGAGACAACATTCACGTCATCACCGATCAGTATACATTAAAAGCAATGTATGCATACATGCAATACTTCGAAAATGATGCAAACAGAAGAATGGTTGGGACGGATATAGGCAATGATGTTAAAAATGACATTACTGAGTACGGCGGAATAGTTGTTGCAAATCCCAACGGACTTCAATTCATACGAATACCTTCAGTACATGAAAAGAAAAAGGATAAAAAATTCAACGTCTGCTACCAGCCGCCTTCATGGATAGATCAGCTTCGAATTATTGGAGTATTTCATTTTCATGCCAGCAGCAAAGATCTCAAAACCCATGCAGGACCAAGTGGTCAGGATGCAAGACGAATAGCTATGGGGCAAATAGATTGTGTAGTGTCTTCACTTAGTGATGTTTCAATGAATGCAGATGTATTTAGTAAATCTGACGAAGGTGTAATGAGTTATGACATTGCACAATGCTCCAAATATTAAACCGAAGACTTAAATATCTTAACATCATATGAATGTCATGATCGCTCTCATTTATGTACTTGCATACATGACCTTGGATTACTTTTCAGGCAAATGGTGTCTTACTTGTTCAAGTTTAGCAATGCACAGGCATAAGATTTTTTCATTCATAGCAGGACTAATGCTTGCAGACTTATTCTTTGTATTGCTTCCACATTCATTTTCTACAAAATCGCTCATGCCTTATCTTGCAACACTTGGTGCATTCTCACTATTCTTTTTCCTGCACGTACATCTCAAAAGAAAGCATGCCAACATGTATGTCTATAAGGAAGCACATTTGAGCATACGCGCATTATATCATTTCATTCTTGGCGCAATCTTAGTGAGTATTTCAACACTCCCTTTGAAGAACTCTCTTCTTTTAGCAGTCCCTATAATGGTAGCCTCCCTTTTTAGCACACTTTCAATTCATCAAGTACATCACGTAAAAAAAGCAATTACTAAGCGTCTATGGCTACTAGATAAAGCCTCATGGTTAACTCCGCTCATGGGCCTAGCATTTGCAACATTCATTCCAATAGAGGGGATCTACATTTCAATTCTTTTCGGTATAGTAAGTGGTGCATTACTGCACATAGTAATTAGAGAGTTCTTAGCAGAGGACAAATACATTGATATTGCCTCAGTAATTGCAGGACAAATAGCATTTGTAATTATAGCTGCATTACCTTACTTATAGAAAATTAGAAATGGAATAAAAATAGATATAAGAAAAAAATTAAAAGATCTCAAATCCAAAGAGCCAGTTAACTCTCTTAGTCTCTTCAACCATTCCTCTCGTAGTAACATTAATTTCGACTGTCTTGTTAACATACACAGTCTCAGTTACATCTTCTGGAACAATTACAGTAACATTACTAATAGTAGTAACATTCATGGTGGGAGTTTCAAGAAGAATTACTCTAAATGAGAAGTCATCAATATCTCCAACATATAGCTCTTGTAGTTCAATAATGTTCATTCTTGTATTAGAAAAACACGCCTCGCTTTGTTCAGTGTTGGCAATATTGCTTTTTTGAAAGAACTCATATTGATATGCAAAGCAACCATCAACTAGATCATCTAATTCAATCTTAAATGCCTGTTCAGCATATCTTTTACCTGAACGCATGATTGACTCAATATTTTCAAATGCATCAATCCTATAGTTAATTTCTACCAGTTCGGTAACTTCCTGAATAACAGTTTTCGTAGTGTTGGACTGCCCAGTCATTTCAACAGGAACTTCTCGAACAACTTCTTCGGTCCCAATAATATCTTGACTCACTTCGTACGTTACCGTTTTAGTAGGTAAGAGAATAATAGCAAAAATAGCAATAATAACAACGGACCATAGTAGACCCATGTTATTTCGTTTAACTTGAACAATCTTCATGGTTAAATCACGAGTAAACCATTTTTAAGCTTTTCTTTTCCCCAGCACCGGTGTTATGGACATTTTCTAAAAATTTACTAGTTATGACTCTAGCACTTCATCACAGATAAGTTTAAAAACAACTTCCGCAGAATTAAACACATGAAAACTTGCGATGAATGTGGAAGAAAATTCTCCTTCCTAGAAAAAGTGTACCAAACTGATACAGACACACATATGTGTCAAGTCTGCGTCGACAACAGACGTGAAGGAACTACTTCCAATCAACAACAAAGTCAAACATTAACTGATTACTCTGTAACACTCAATGATGCAGGAGAAATTCCTCCTGCAGCAAATCCTAATGCAGGATATGTTCCAGTATCTCTTCCCGAACAATCAAACAATTGGGAATTTCGTGTTGTAAAACTGAGTGTTTCTCCTGATGAAGCTAGAAAAGGTGCAGTTACTGTTGAACGTTTTGAAAAGACCATTAACAAGATGGGCGCTGAAGGTTGGGAAATAGTAAATGTTGTTCCATTAAATCTTATTCTTATGCGTGGGGCTGACCGAAATGAACCTGCAATGATCTTCAAACGAAGAAAGTAATTTTTTTTCAATTTCTCTTTTTCTTCTCTATTTTTATTCTCAGCAACCATAACGCTTATAAATGACCCTAACTGCCTATATCTTAGCGGAGTAGAGCAGTTAGGAGTGCTCGTCGGGCTCATAACCCGGAGGTCAGTGGTTCAAATCCACTCTCCGCTACCATTTTTCTTATGACAATTGACCATGTAATTAGCGTATTGGATTTGATTGAAGTAGGACAATAAAGCCAGGCGAGCACTCTGTAGAAGTAAGTAACCCATTATCTGATTCGGAAATAATCCGAAATTCTTCTCAAAGAACATATTAAAGTTTTGAGCAGTATTATTTTATGCTAAAAAACCTTTCAAATGATTTTAATCTAAGAGGATATAGTTTTGAATACATTGCAAGAATTCTGCTGCGAAGAGAAAAAAAGAATAACTTCATCTTTATGATGGTCCGATTTGATGGACTTGATGAAATAATTAAAAAGTATAGGATGAAAACAACAATTTATCCTAAGGAAAAGTTGAATTTTATAAGAAACAGTTGGAAGTCCTGTGACCTTATTGAATTTGTTTTAGAAGATAAAGTAGAACGTGTAATAAAAGAAATAAGACTATATGACGCAAAAACTAAGTTTCATTTAGTTCAAAGAGATTATTTTGAAACTTGTGAAAAAAATCATCATTTTATGTCCACAGCAGAAGAGGTATTCAATATTTCTGCCAACATTATAAGTATAATTCTCTTCGAAGAATGGCGATTTAGTTTCAATATTTTGCCTTATGCTAAACAAAGAATCAGAATATACAATTCAGTACATAAAAAAAGAGTTGCATTCAAAAATCCTCACCCAAAATAACTACCAAGACCAGTCTGTTTAGCCTCGCCAAGAAGTTCTTCTTTAGAATAGCCAATCACTTCGAAGATTTTTTCAACAGCTGGAATTAATTGATTATCAATATAATAGGTGGGATCATACTCGCCTTCATCAACTTCTTGAAGCGACTTAGCTTTATCTCGAATTACTTTCCCTTCTTTGCAAATTATGTACTGAATCATCGTTCCAGCACCTACATTTTCACCACGTTCAATCATTCTCATAGCAACAGCAACGTGAGGTCCAACATTGTCATATTCCTTGACTGGCTTAGAAAGTCGAGTAGTGATGATTAGTTTTTCAGAAGGTACTTTTCCTGATTTAAGATCGGTAACCATCTTCTTAACAAAAGTGAGTGCAGATTTTTCATCATGTTTATTGAGGATTAAATCAAAGACATGTTCTTGTGCTTCCTTAGCAATCTGAGATACGTTTCTTCGAACTGCTTCAAATCCTGTAATCTTAAGCTTACCTTTCTCATCAGCGAGGCAGTATCTCTTCTTAGCACCGCCGCTATCATCTTTAGCAGAAACAAAAATACCTCTGGGATAGTACCCTTCATATTCAAGTTCCATTAAACCAGGCATTTTTTCATTAATTTTTTCAACAAAAGAGTGTGCATCATCTTGTTTTTTCTTACCAAGTGAAATAAAGATACTGTCTGTATCTGAGTACACAACCTTAAAACCATTCTCACCGCATTGTTTAATCACTTTCTGAATATAATGACGTCCAAACGCAGTAGTTGTCTCAGCACATTCAAAGCAGTACCATCTTGCAGCATAAAATCCCAAATACCCATAGAAACTATTTGCAAGTAATTTGAGTGTGGCAATTCGCGCTTTGAGCATAGCATCGCCTGGATTTTTCCTTAGCTCTCTTTTTAATTTCATACGTGTAGTAATGATTCTCTCCAATATGGTCGCAACAAATCCTGGCTTATCACCAAACCAAATCTCTTGGTTATCTGGATTAACGTATGTTTTCTTTCCAGTACGGAGGCTGCTTAAACTCAAATTATGACTTGTAATGATTGTGGGATATAGGCTCATGAAATCAAACACTACAAGATCTTTATACAAGCCTGGAGTTGGCTTAAAGACAAAAGCGCCTTTCAAACGTTCAAGTTTTCTTCCAGTAACTTCTTGAGAGACCGGTTTATTCAAAATAACTTCATTAAATTCCTTCGTTTGCTTAATGATGAACCATTCAACAAGCTGAGAGAATGCCATTCGGTTAACATCATAGGGCATTAAACCCACAATTTTAACCATTTCTTCCAGGTTAGGGTATAACCTCTCAAATAGCCTGTGTGTAAGATCAGTATCCTGCAAATTATAGTCTGCAAATTCCTTGAGGAGTTTTTTATCGTGAACATCCCATGCAGGACCGAGTTTTGCCAAATCAACATCATGTTTTTTCTCGCCAAGAACTTCATTTGCAACATCATCCAGCTTATAGGTATAAGTTTCAAGTTGCATACCAACTGTCTTACGAACTAACTTGTAAATATCAATGTGTGGCATTCCAAGTAAACTCACTTCACTCTCATTACCTCTTCCAATGCGAAATCCTTTCCCATCAGCACCCAATTCCAAAGTAATGCCTAGAGCTCGAGATCTTCTAACAATGTAGGGAAAATCAAAACCATCGGAAAAATATCCTGTGATCATATCTGGATCTTCCTCACGCAAAATTTCAGCCAAGCGAAGAAGCATGTCTGCTTCACTATCGCAAACCTCAACATGTTCTGCAGGAATTTCTTTCCAAGTTAGTATTTTCTTGTACTTCATATTTGACAGAGCAATGATGAGAATAGGATGTTTTTCTGGATTGTATTCTTTAGCATATGTCTCAATATCAAGTGCCATAACATTAAGGTCTTTAATGATCTCTTCAGTTGGTGCATATGACTCAATCTCATATGTTGGAATGGTAAAAGAACTCTTGATCTCTTTAGCCTCAAAATTACAGTAGTGAAGTGGAGTAATGTCTCTATCAAGTAGATATCTTCTTGTAAAAGAGATATCGAACTCATATGTTTGAAGAACAGCATCCTTGATGCCGTCTCTTAGCTTAGCAACATCTCTAGGTAGGTGACAGATAACCTTGACCAGATCAATCTTCTTACCGCTGATGAGCTTCTCAACCTTCTCAACATCTTTTACTGTAATCTCTCTATCTTGATGGGTCACGGCAAATTTCTTAATACGTTCAATCACTGACTCATTATCAACTTGGACATAAAAAAAAGGATCAATTCCCTTATCAATTAAACAAACTTTCCTGCCATCCTTATCCTTTCCAAAAAGAACAATGTTTACACTATTACCATCTTCTCTGTAAGTAATGTCATAAGGTGCAACAATAAGTTTCATACGTTTATGTCGGTCCCTGTGTATAAAAAGATTTGTACGAATTATACATGCATAAGCCTTTTAAACCATTAAATCAATCCTATTTCATGATCAGACATGTGACTATCTTCGGTGCAGGCTACGTTGGACTACCTACAGCAGCTCACCTTGCAAATGTTCACACAGTAACACTCTATGATCCATTTGAAAAAAAAGTAGAAACAATCAAAGAAGCATTAGAAGGGAAAGCAGAGCTCTACATTCACGAAAAAGATCTTCTAGAAACACTTAAGAAAAACAAGGAAAGACTCACATTCACATCAGACCTACAAAGGGCATTAGAAAAACCTGATATCATTTTCCTGGCAGTTGGAACGCCGCCTAATGAAAATGGCAGAGCAAATCTAACATATATATGTAAAGCAGCTGAAGATATTGCAAAGCACATTCAAAAAGACTGTATTGTCCTCACAAAAAGTACTGTTCCTCCAGGAACTGCATTTTTAATTGAATCAATCATCAAAGAGCACTCTACTCATAAAATAACGGTGGGTTCATGTCCTGAATTCCTCGCTGAAGGAACAGCAATGGAAGACTTACGAACTCCCTCTCGAATAGTTGTTGGGATAAACGATGAAGAAGGTAAAAAAGAGCTCGTATCCTTCTTTACAGCACTGCATGCAAAAGATAAAATCCAGCTCATGGACACATCATCTGCTGAATGCGCCAAATACTTTGCTAATGCAATGCTTGCAACAAGAATCTCATTCATGAATAATGCAGCTGCTTTTGCAGATAGTGTTGGAGCAAACATTCACGCAATAAGAAAAGCACTAAGTACAGACCCAAGAATTGGAAGTCAATTTCTCTACGCTGGATTTGGTTATGGTGGGAGCTGCTTTCCAAAAGACACTATGGCAGTTGCAGAATATGCCAAATTAATTGGAAGCCCATTGCCTATCGTTGATGCAACAGTCTCAATTAATACATCCATACTCGAAATTTTCTACAAAAAAATCAAAGATCATTATGGAGTGCTGCAAGGGAGAACCTTTGCTATTTGGGGGGTAGGATTTAAAGCATATACTAATGATGTGCGAGATAGTCAATCAGTAAAAATCTGTGAATGGCTTATGAAGGAAGGAGCAACACTTCGAATTTTTGACGCAGTAGAAGGTGCTAGAACAAATTTCAAAATAGATCATCCAGAGGGTAGCTACAGATTATGCGATCATCAATATGATTGCATAAGTGATGAAGTCGATGGCATAATCATAGGTAGTGAGGAAGAACAATTCAGACTTCCAGATCCTGAAAAATTAACACTCATGAGAAATAAAGCAATATTTGATGGTAAAAACACTGTGAGGAATGTAGAAGAATTAGAATCAAATGGATTTATCTACAAAGGCGTTGGCATTGATAAAGAAAATGTAAAAGAAAAATTAGTACAATTTCTAAAAGAAAAATATATGGCCTAGTGTCTAGGAATTCTTTTTTCTAGTACTACTAGAACTCGTAAAATGTATACAACTCCTGCAAGTGTTGCAAGGTTTACTGCAAGTAATATACCTGTTGTATCAAGTGCCATGTTTACCTCCTATTCTTTGCTAAGCATATTATTAATCAATTCAATGCCTGCATCTAAATTATTAGAACGTTCCTGTTTAATCTGCATAAAAAGAGAATCAATTTCATAGCGCTGCTCTGCGATAAGACGCTCCTTTTCCTCAAGACTAACATCAAGGGATTGAATTTCTTTAATACGTTCTTGGAGTAAACTTTCCTTTGCTTGTAGGAGCAATAAATTCTCATCTTGTAGTTGTACTTCAGTAACTGCTGCTGATGTAATGCCTGTGGCTGAATCTGTAGTGAATGCAACAATGCCAATCCCTCCTATTACAAGTGCAATAAATACGCTCACAAGAACGGGCATTGCAAGATTATTAGAAGAACGTGCTGTAGCAGAATGTCTTCCACCTACCATTGCTTTCTTAATTAAGAAATCTTGATGACCAGCTTCTCGAAGCGTTTTTCTAATATGTGTATCACTCATGCCGTACTTACGACACTTTTTAACATAACTTCGAACTTCATCCATGGTATTTTATTGTATCGTGAGTATTTAAATATTACTCAAATATTCACCTTAATGAGAGCTTTTTCAATTACTTCTTTTGAGCGATCATTTTCCTTGAAGAACAAGCCTACATATTTCAGATGGGGGGATGTGATAATGTCATGAGGATAAATAACGCTACTAAACTTGGATCGAGGAGTTAAAAGAATCCCTGATTCTAAATAAATACGATTTACAAATTCGCTGCACCATACAGTGGTATTGTCCTTCCCAAGTAAACTTGGAATATTTATATATCCTCTAGTAAACTTGTTAATTATTTTCATCAAACCTACTGTTGGAATAACAGCAATAAATTTGGATTTTGGAAACTGGGTTTTTCTATCGATGTATCCACGAGCACACTTAAGAATTTCAGATCTTTTCCCGTGAGAAATATTGGCTCTAAGAACAATAAATATTTCTCCATCTTCCATCTGGAAATCTCTAAGGGAAACTCCTTGTTTAGTTGAATCAATTAATCTAAGTGAACATGTGTTTTTAACACCATTGCAGCATGCGTGACATCTGTATTACCTAGGTGTGATACAAACTTACTTGTGAACCCAGCAAAGCGTGTAGCGTTTTCAAAATACTTTTTTGACTTAAATGAAATAAGGATATCTCCTGTCTGCAAACTATTCCTATCAAGCAAATATTTTTCAAGTTCCTTATATTCGCTGACTAAATTATTTTCAATTTGGATTCTTCCCATGATGTCTAAAATTTTAACTTCATTTTCATGAAAGCGATCAACAATTAGGGCTAATTCCTTTTTTATCTTATGAAACAGTTTTCTCAGATTGCCTTCTTCTGTTTTTAATTTCTCAAAAAACAAGAGGAGATCTCTGCAGCTAGCGATGATAGAAGAATAATTAGTAATTGCATCATGGTTATGCTTCAACGTCATGGGTCTGCTTTTTTTTTGAACAAAGTCATATCTCTCAACGGCGCGGCGATATACTGTTGTTTTGGAACGCAGTTTCGTTGCCTTATTTTTAATGGAGATAATGCCGTGAGAGATTTCAAATATGAGTTTATTTCTTTCTTCAGTCTGCTCACTTCCAAATAGTAAATTTCTGTGTTTGTGTGTAAAAGTGAATGCATTGAGTCTATTTGCAAAATCTTCAAATGAAGCATTTTCTCTGGCAATGTCCTCGCAGTTAAGTGATGGTGGAAGGCTCATTGAGTGATTTGCAAATTGTATATTTGCTGGCTTTTTCAGGTGCAATAGAAAACTCAGGGAGTGTAGTAAACTCATGATAAATATGTAGTTGACTCTTATTTAAATATTCCTCTTGGGTGAATATGTCCTTCTTGAAATTTTTAGTTATTGGGCTTGACTGGAAGGAAACCCATTTGGCCTACAGTCAAAACTGTAGATAGGCAGATTTAAATACCTCTCCTCCAAAGAAATCTCATGAAATTCATCATCAATGCAAAAACCTACTCTCAAGGAACAGGAAAGAATGCATTAAAGCTTCTAAAGCAACTAGAAACCCTAAAACCAAGACCAATTGTATGTCTTCAAGCAGCGGATCTACATCTTGCAAAAAAAACAAAATGCGAGGTGTGGGCTCAGCACATAGATCCAATAACGCCTGGATCACACACTGGCTGGCTTCTTCCAGAAACACTAAAGGAATATGGCATCAAAGGAACACTTATCAATCATTCAGAGCACAGGTCCAAGCAACCTAAAAAAACAATCGCAAGATGCAAAGAACTTGGACTAAAAACCATGATGCTCGTACCAACTGCAGCTGATGTAAAGCGCGTACAAAGTTATGGTGCTGACCTTATTGGCGTTGAACCGCCAGGTTTAATTGGAAGTAAAACGAACTCAGTAGCATCAAAACCACGTCTAATCAAAAACGCAGTGAAGTATGCAAAGCAAACGCCTCTGTATATTGGTGCAGGCGTACATTCAAAAGAAGACATTCGCGTAGGAAAATCGCTTGGATCTGCAGGAGTGCTAATTGCATCAGCAGTAGTAAAAGCAAAAAATCCTAAGGCAGCTCTCAAAAGCATGATGTGATTAATATCACTACTAAGCTTTTTAAATGATAATTCGATCTTTGTTAAATGGTTAGAGTTTATGCAACACAATTTCCAATTGATGGTTCTGCCTCATTGGATGATTTCATGACACTTTCTAAAGAATGGGTAGCCCATAGTCCTCATAATGGTTTTTCTATATCTGATCTTGATACACTAAAAGGACATGGTGATGTAGTTAAGAGCGGTATTCATCGTGTTGAATATGGTCAATCCCTTGAAACAAGAGGTGAAAAGCTCATTGAAACTGCAGCACGTCGTTACACTAATCCCAATAATGGTGGGGATATCTGGACAACAGATCTCGTTGGTGGAAAACTAGGAAATAAATTTTGGGCTTCTGTTGTTGTAGATCATAAAACCACGCAATTAGATCGTCCTCTTGAACTTGCAAAAAAACCATTCATCGTAAAACATGTTCTGGAAAATCTGGGTGGAGGGTATGATGGTATGTTCAAACTAACTGGAAAACCATATCACGTCCATGATTGCGAACTCGATAAAATTGCTAAAGTGATGACTGGAAGAGGTAAAACGATGATGCCTGTGATCTATGTAAGTAGGGATATAAATCACTTAACATTTCCAGATCCTAATTATCTTGCAAGACGTCTTAGGGGTGTTGCACATGTACTGGTGGGACCCTCTAGTCCTACATTTAAAAAATTCCTAAAAGAAGAAACTGGCGGAAT
>ENA-UOXV01001525-UOXV01001525.1-marine-metagenome-genome-assembly--contig:-NODE-1525-length-32237-cov-6.813219_pt1 | contig 32237 bp, 38 predicted proteins | sample MGYA00238165_ERZ766961 | MGnify/ENA primary metagenome ERZ766961 (study PRJEB28924, sample SAMN03173240) | marine metagenome | biome: Marine; feature: Water; material: Subsurface seawater | place: North... | reverse complement strand
GTAGCGGCACCGACTACGGCGAAGCTCACCTCGATGCACTTCTACTCGTGGAAGAAGGGACTCAAGACCGGGTGCTACTATCTGCGCACGCGCCCGGCTGCAGATGCGATCCAGTTCACGGTGGACAAATCAGCAGCTGCAGCAGCTGCGTCCAACCGTCCTGCCACACCCGCGTCGCAGGCTACCACGCCACTGGCCAAGGGCTTCAAAGTCGAGCTGCCCTCTCCGCCCGCAAGCAACAAAGCTGTTGAAACCACGACTTCGCCCGATCTTTCAGAGGACGAGAAGGCTACGCAACTGGCAGCGGCAAAGTTGATGTGCTCCCTTGCCAACCCTGGTGCTTGCGAAATGTGCTCTGCTTGAGGGCTCGTCCTGGGCACTGGTGGAGCAGCAAATCAATTCGTGCGCTCACTTTCTGTTAGCAAGTGAGGCGGTAGTGCGGTCACGTAGCTTCACCCCAACGGTACATGTGTCCAATACAGGCCAGGTATAGACTTGGCGTCTGAAAGAGTTCACAGACAGCGTCTCCCAACAGCTTTCTCGCTTCGTGATTCCGATTACCCACTGGCGGGGCGCTGGGTCCGGCGATCAATTCGCGGATCGTCCGCCTCGGACTGTCGCACTTCCACCCTGCACTGTAAGATGGACGGGGGAACACGCCAAACCGGGCAGACTCCGATTCCCACAGGAGCAATCAACGCAAATGGAGCTTTATTGACTGCAGATGCAGCACCCATTGGGCTAAAGCAACGTCTGATCCTGCTCCTTCGTGAAGCGCCCTTCTCCCGACAACCAACGTGTAGTTCCCTCCAGAGCTGCCTGCTTATTTAGAGAGATGTGCCCGAAAAAAACAAGTACGATGAGGTTTCGCTGACTGAAGCAAGACACCGACGGGAAGAGGCAATGGCCGCCAGGCCACAGGGTGAGCAAATCCCCGACCTGATAGGCCCTCCTGAACTAGGATAGGTCTCCTGTATTCGTCTATGGTATGAATAGGAATATAAAAAAATGGGCCCTAACAGACGAGAGTTCCTCTGCTCCTCAACAAAACAAGACCGACCTCGGGGGAACCGGCGGTACTGCCCCGGTCCCGAAACGCCACCCAAGAGAGTCCCGACCAACCGGCTGTTCCACCCAGAAATCTATGCATCCATCTAGCAAGATGTGCTGTCTGAGCTGCATGCGCACATGGCCGTCATCAAGTTTCCTCAAAAGATGTAAGGGGGGGTTGCCGCGTCAGGCGTTGAAGGCTGACGCACCCTTTCCCGCAAGCGCGCAGCCAAGCTGACACGTATTTTCATATGCAGGCAGTGGTTGAATCCATCATGGCGGCCCTGTACGCCCCGAACCCTGCCTTAACTCCCCTGGCTGCGTGCGGATCCCAGCTCCACTGGCGCACAGGTTTTGGCAAAAAGACTGACGCCAGGGTATTTGCGGTGTGCAGGTCCCCGAACAAGAGCGGCGTCAGCGATACGTATGAAGGTACAAAATCCACCAGCTAGCTACGCCAGCTTCCATCTGCAAATCTCACGAGAGCAACGTGGCACTTATGTGTGCGCCCAGATAGATCGCTGAGGGCCGCGAATCGCGCAGGTCCGGCATCGCCCGGTCTCCTCAATTCCCAGAGGAGCGTCGGCTCATCGTACGCCTCTTACGTAAATGGGGTGAGCCCTCGAATTTCCCGTGCTCCGCCCCTCGGTGCGACTCATACGGCCGCTGGCATCGTTTTCACCGACCCGGTACTGCGGCACAGGCCAATTACACGTCCCTCCCGGGCTCGTACGCGTCGGTGCCCACATCTACCGTGACAATGCCCCAGGTTTTTCTCCCCGTGCAAGCGCCCGCAATGATTCTGTCGCGCCCCTGGCTTTTACCCTGGCACGTTAATCCGGTCCAATTCCGCACTGCCGTTCGCCCGGACTAGTCGGCCCTCGTATGGCCTGGGGTTCCAGAGCTGTGATTACTCTCCAAACTCACAAGTCATGGTGCAGGGCTATGTCCCCCCATCATCGCCCCGGTCGCAAGGCGTCATTGCCTCGCCAAACAAGGCAATGTCGCTGTCCCCGTCGCAGCAGGGCCAGTGGACGTCGGTTGGCTCACCGAGACAGGCAATGCAAGTCCAGCAGGGGTACGAGATGCGCGAAGTGTCGGAGACCAAGATGGTTCCGATGACAGAGACCAAGATGGTAGCCGTGCCAGTCGTACAGCAGGTTCCGGTGCAGACCGTCGAGATCGTCCAGGTCCCCGTCCAGGAAGTGTACTACGAGGCGCCGCCCAGAGTCGAGTCTCCCCGGCCGGAGGTGCAGGTGCAGGTGCAGGAGAAGATCGTGTACCAGGTGCAGGAGAAGATCGTGTACCGCGATGTCGAGAAAATCGTCGAAAAGATCGTCGAGGAATCCCCCTCGCACAAAGCTCCTTGCAACGTTGCGCCTGTGCTGCGCGGCACCCCTAGACCAGCGGGCTGAGGCGCACGGGGGCGCCGGCGTACAGGTGGAAGTCCCCGTTGAGGTCGAGAAGGTCGTGGTGGAGGAGCGTATAGTGGAAGTCCCGGTTGAGAAAATCGTCTACCAGGACCGCGCGGTGCCAGTGGACCGCATCGTGGAGGTGGAGCGCATCGTCGAAAAGATTGTCGAGAAGCGCGTTGAGGTCCCAGTACCGTACGAGGTGCACGTGCCGTACGAGAAGGAGGTCCGTGTGGAGGTGCCCGTGGAGAGGATCGTGTACCGCGACGTGCCGGTGCCGGTGCAGATGTCGCCGGAGCGCGTGGTCGTGAAGGAGATCCCGGTGCCTGTCGAGGTGGTGAAGGAGGTGCCGGTGCCGGTCGAGCGCGTGGTCTACAAGGAAGTGCTCGTCCCTGTCCAGGTTGGCTCGCGCTCCGAGACGCGCCAGACCGGCGAGGGGCGCGTCGTCGGCGAGGGCTCGCCGTACCGCTCCACGGGCGGCCTCACTCCGGACCACCGCCGCGTCGCCAATTTCCAGTCACACCCGGGCTACTCGATGCGCGGGTCGTACCAGGGCGACCTCTACGGCTCGCAGGTGTCGCGCTCGGGGCGCCGCATTGGGCTCGGGCTCGTGCTCGAGCGCCACGACCATCTTGCCGAGCGGCCGATCGTCGTCAAGGACCTTGTGCACGGCTTTTCGGCCGCCAAGTCGGGCAAGCTGCAACCCGGGGACGTGATCCTGATGGTCGATCAGAGTGATTTGGCGGGGTATGACCTCGACCAGGTCAAGAGCCTCACGATCGGAGAGGAGGGGAGCTACTGCACCCTGACTCTGCTGCGCACGGGCGAAAAGGTGCAGGCTACGCTGCAACGCCTTGCCCCGGATGTGGACGAGCACAATGCCCACGCCGTCAGCCGCCTCTCGGGCAGCAGCGCCCTCTCCCCCGGCATGGGACCAAGCTCCCACTCCCCGTACCAGTAAGGTCCCGCCGCTACAAGCGACGGTTGTGGGAAGTGCCCACACAATTCTCTTGTCTGCCGGGGTCCAGTGGCAGCGCGCACTCCGCCTGACGGGTTGCAAGGAGTTTTTCCAGCGCGTGTGCTTGAATCATGTTCAACAGAAACAAAGTGTTTCAAGTGATGATGGGAACGAGGGGAGTTGTGGGGGCTTGCCCAGCAGCGCCTATGTTTCATGGCCGCTCCTCTCTCTGCCCTCACAGGGGGGAAATTATCATTCGCTTTACCGATTTCACAAAGTACCCATCGCATTTTCCTCTTCCCACGACGAAAAACCCTCGCCCATATCCGTCGGGAGCCTGCGCGTACCGAGCTCTACAGAATTCGGTGTCTCGTCCGTTGACTTGTAGTATGCGCGGATGGCGATACGCCGCACATTTGCAAGTGGAAAGGGGAACTCTTCGTAGCATACTTCGCTGTCACACATCCACGTTCTCTTTGCTGTGATCTCCCGTGTGTTGCCCCCGAACGTTGCTGCATCTGTCACAGATCTAGGGACGAGGGTAGAAGGTTCAGGGCAAGACGCCGACGCACCTTCCGATGAGGGCCCTTCGGGCAGGGGGCATGCTTTAATGCGTTTTCGCAGATGTAGCGTTTCAGTTCTCGGGTTGGATCAGGGAATGTTGGGCGCTGGCTTCAGGCAGCCTCGTAGTTGCCAGACGCGGGACTCCTGTCGCAGCGGGCAGCTGCTACAGCCAAGATCTTGAGGCAACCTCTCATTTTCTGGCCAGAGAGCAACTCGCGGCCCACAAACGAGCGCTTTGACCCTACATTTAGATTTCGCACTGTGACCTCGGTGGCGTACTCGCCGGACGGCAAGCACATCGTCAGCGAGTCGCGTGTACTTACCGTGAAGATATGGAACGCCGCGACGGGCAAGGAGGTGTCGTCGTGTTTTGGCATGCTTCTTGCATTTGCTGCTGTGTAAGCGTGCTGGGTTCGGGCTATGAGCAGGAACGCACGCTGGCGGGGCACTCTTACGAAGTGTACTCGGTGGCGTACTAACCGGACGGCAAGCACATCGTCAGCGGGTCGGATGACAACACCGTGATGATCTGGGACGTACAGAAATAGCGCGGGACCCAGGACATGAATCATGCTCCCCTGGCGGCTCTATTCGCCTCCCGTGTATCGTCGATGTGCAGTTTGCGGCGATGTACGCGCGCGCGCGTAGCCTGCGCATGCTCCTGTCCCGTGGCTGCCTGCGTGCCCAGCACGCCGCTGGTGGCGCTCGCGTGGTGGGCTGCTGCTTGTAAATTTTGAGCATTTTCGCGTGACTACGCAAGTTTTGCCTTCTCGCGGCAAATTCGCTTCACGGCGGCGCCAAGACAGCTGTGTGCAGATGAGTGTTTCATACCCACAACACGGTGCAGTCTCTCCTGGCATATCGATTCGCGCTCCTTTTTCAACGCTGCACTGCTCTCATCGTGTTTTGACCTCCATGGCTCGATGTATGCATTCATCGCCCTGCGCTGGATGATCCAGACGATGACGCCCCCCACGATCATCACGCTCGCAGTCACTGCGCAGAGCAAATAACCATTCCGGGAGGACTTGGCCGGATTATTCCAGGGAATCCGGGAGGACCAAGTTGATGGCGAGACTTCCGATGACGCCTGGGATCTGCAAAGCCAGGCGGTGAAGCCAAGAGGGCAACCAGTCCCTCGCCCAGGAGATCGATGGGGGTTGCACTCGGTTGAGTTCCTGCGGTCAAACCGGTGAACCGGAGCCAAGGACCTTGTGCGAATGAGCTCCGAGCAAAGATCAGAAAGCGCGAGGCGAGGTGCTCCACAGATGCACGTGGCTACCTTGATGCAGCGTGACGCAGCTAGTTCATGCGGATCCTTCTCACCGTCCTCGAGAGCGAAATATGGCATTCGGCGCAGGTCGGAAGGGGGCAAGAGGATGGCAGCTAACCCGCGCCGTTTTCCGCAGCAAGCCCCAACAGAGTCGAGATGCAATTTCCAACCTCAACTAAATTACATTTTTGTCATGACAAAAATTTTGGCGCGAACAGCAGAAATGGCGCCGAGCACCCGCGCCGCTCCTGTGAAGCAAAGCAGGCGGGGCAACATCAAGTTTCCAGTGCGGCGGCATGCAGCGCAAGCAAAGGCCTGCGCCGCCCTCCGTGACTGCAAGACTGTCACAGACGACAGGAGCGACGCCAAACCTGCTCACCGACCTGGTCGCACGGGCGCCTTTCGGATCGAGATCCGCAGGTCCAACTCCCCAGATTCGCCTGCGCATCGGCGGTGCTAGCGCCGGTGTTTATTGACTCGGTGCTCTTTCGAAACCAGAAGTGCCGAGGACGCTATGTCGGCAGAGGATTCAGCGCCAAGGGGCACCAAGCGCTCCAAGACCGCCACAGGCACTGCCACGGCTATGGATGGCGAAGTGCCGCAGACATGCGCGACGGAGCCAGCTCAGACGATGATACCTTCCCGCTGGGCCCGTGCGCCTGCCTACGCCTGTGAGTTTGACAGCATCCCAGACGAGGAGCCGCCAGCCGCAGACGAGCGGACCCGTCAACTCCCGGCAGGGCGGCCGCAAAAGCAGCTGCTGCCACATTTGAAGCCGGATTTGGACACAGAATCGAGGAAGCTATCGCCCACGGAGACTGTCACGACTCCGACCTATGCCGCTGCTGTCGCAGCCACACAGGCTGAACTGGTGGACGTCGTTTCCGCGAAGCGCCAGCCTGGACGTCCGCCAAAGGTCAAGACAGAAGGCGGACGCGCTGCCGCAGCGCAGCACTTGGACCCTGTGACGGGGAAACGTAAGCGGGGACGGCCGTGCAAGGTCCGCATGGACGAAACGGGAGGCGGCGATGCGCTGATCATTTCCTCGATGCCGCCTACTCCTGGCGACAGCCTCAGCCGCGCGGAGAGCCCAGCAACGCCTCCGCCGGCTGTGGGGGATGCGGGTGGTGTGCGCCTCGGCGAGTTGCCAGGCGTCCAAATTGACCTGGTGTCAGACACGCCACTGCAGCTGGGCGAGGTGATGGCGCGGATGACGGGGTCTGGGGGTGCGACGCGCATGATCGGAAGGGAGGAAGAGCGAGCTGCAGTGGAGGCATTCCTGAAGGAGACTGTCGGTTCACGCCGTGCAGGGGCACTGTACATCTCAGGCAAGCCAGGAACTGGCAAAAGTTCGCTCGTTCGTGACGTGTTGGCGGCGCGCAAGAAGCATGGCTGGAAAGCGGTGGCGCTCAACGGCATGTCGTTGTGCGACGGAGCGAAGGACCTCTTCTCAGAGTTACTCAAGGGCCTGGATCCCAAAGCATGCAAGGAGAAAATTGATCCTGAGAGCGCACTGTATGAACGTTGCATTAGCCGCCCGCGGCGTGCCGAAGACGCGGATATGACGCTCGTCTTGATCGACGAGATGGACGCGCTGCTGCAGGGCACCTCGGGCGGACAGCGCGTGCTCGAGACAATATTTGGGTGGGCCGCGGAACCTGATGCCCGCCTGGTGCTCATCGGGATCGCCAACGCACTTGATCTCACGCACCGTCTCCTCCCGGTACTACACGCCAAGGGCTGTGCGCCCCAGCTGCTCACATTCAAGCCCTACACCGACGCCGCTGTTCGCCTCATCCTGGGCTCGCGCCTCTCCGCACCCACGCCCGCGCCCGCACTTGCCCCTGAGCACTCCAGCGATGGCCCCGTGAACGTGAATACGTGTCGGATGGACGAGCCGACGCTCTTGTCGGCTGTCGAGGAGCCTGCTTCTCGCCCGGACCAAGGGAAGGCCATGGTGCGCTTTGAGAGTACCGCGCTGCAGCTCTGCGCGCGCAGGACAGCGGCGGAAAGCGGCGACGTCAGGAAGGCACTGGAGGCGTGCCGTGCGGCAGCGCGCGAGGCCGTGTTGCAGGGTGTGGATGGTAATACGTGTGCAGTTGTCGGAGTGGGGCTCATGTCACGGACGCTGACGGCGCTGAGCGCGCAATCGAATGCTTCGCGGCGCCTGCTCGGGGCACTACCGACGCATCAGGCACTGGTACTATGTGCGCTCGTGCTCGCTGCTCGGGAGGAGTGGTTCCAGCTCAACCAGGCTGCGCTGCTCGCGGGCTACTCTCGCGTGTGCCGAAAGCACTCGCTCGAACCGGTCCCCGCCGCGCAATTCGCGCAGCTCGCCGGCGCGCTCGCCGACCTGGGTGCAGTGCGCGTGACGGGCTCTGCGCGCAAGGGCTTCACCTACGCGCTCGCGGGAGCCGCTGATGCGGCAGCAGATGCTCTGGCTGAGCAGAAGGACCTCTACCGGCACATTCTTGACAACAAGCCGCGTGCTTCGGCCGTCGCAACCCTGTAGATTGCTGCAAGTTTTTCTACAGCTGCAAGGATTGCGTCGCCGACGCAACTTCGAGAGGGCACGAGCATATCCTTGCGCCGCCACACTGTTTCAGCACCATCTGATGTGTGGGTAGAGTCTGCGTGGGCTCGGGGCTTGCTCCTCTTCCATCGCCGGGATAATTCGAAGACTTGCTCCTCTTCCAAAGAGTGCCTCTACGGTGGGACGCGCATGCACACTCCCGAGGTCCTCCTCAGTGACCATACAAGCATTTGTGCAAAACTGTGTGACCTTTTGCAGTATGCATGCCGCGGCTCGCCCAATCCAAGTTGCATCGCCGCAAGACGGAGCGGCACGCAACTCAAGCGCGCACTGGCGCCTTGTGGGTCTGCACCCAGACTGTGCCTGCCTGTGTGCGGGGCCCTCGGTCGCGCACCGCAAAGCGGCACACCACTCCCTCTCCACCCATGAAGAATGACTTGAGGCTTGCCTGCCAGCCCGCGTGTACAAACCACGTCGGTCAGCTCGCACGGCAACGGCGGCAGCAGCAGTGGAATCGGCAGAGTGCGTCACAGTAACCTGTCCAGTCAAGCGGTACGTAAGGGTGTCTTCGAAAGCCAAAACATGGCCAGAGTCGACAATCAGATCCTCACCAATCTCGACTCGCAGCGCCTCGATTGCCCCAGACGCAGAAAGGTATAACTGCGAACCGTTCAGCTGGTTTAGAACTCCGGACCGGTGCGACTGCTAGAGCCGCAGTAGGTGGTGTGACCTTTCCCGGGAGATCGTTGTTCGTATACGCCCGCAAAAAGAATACCCCTTCACCTGCAAAAAGTCCCTTGATGCCCTTCCACCTGAGAGCGCAGCAGTGAAAAATTTGAGGTCATCGTAAGTGCAGGCACGGTGGCACTGTCAAAGAGGGGGGGCCGCCGCCGCGAGTCGTGGGCGCGTGCACACTTGGCGTCGCTCTGCACATTGCTGCGACATCCGAGGAATGCGCCTGGGATCACAAAGAGTTCACGATCGGGGTCGATGTCGACAATGACGATCTCACCAGCCTGTCCGGCCGCCAGAGTTACCCACCCTCCCTTCGCTGGATCCGACTCGTACACGTTGAGGAACAACGACTCACCCCCCAGCACTGCGCGCGACAGAGCCGGAAGGCACCCGACACTCCCATCATCTCCATGTTCACGGGGTCCAGCTAATCGCGTCTTGTACGAACAATCCTGGCGATCGTCCAACTCATTCGTCTCTGTTGCTCAAGCAAGAACGCACCACAACCACATGAGCCAGAGGTGCATTTCAGGGGAAAACAGGAGGCGAAAAGGACACGCCCCACCTTCATCATAATCATAGAACCAGGTTCCGCGTGGACGAGCTGCCCGGGCTCCATCTCCACGGTCTGCAGGACCATTCATCGTCACAGGCTCGGTTGGACTTGGGTGCAAAACGGCGAGTGCTCACCAGTGTCGAGAACGCCGGGGAGTGTTTGATCGTCTCCTTGATGCCGCTGTAGCTTCTTAGCGCTGGTATGACATGCTCGGAGGTCGAAGTGACAGATGCGAGAAAGACCAGGAACAGCGCAGGCCGCTGGAGCGGGGCCATACTGTCAGTCGCTTTTCAGGAAACAGATCCACTTTTGAGGCAAAAGAGTTTCATGACCCCCGGCGGCCCAAATTGAATGTGACCTGTCCTACGTACCTTCATTTTAGTGTTGCGAAGGGAGAGCGTGTGTGGAGCGTCGTCTGAGACGCACTGGTTTGCACCCGCACATTGAAAATCTCTCTTCGCCTAGCGTTTCTGTTGCAACGAGTTTGCAAGCTCTTGCATCCTCTGATCTTTGCAGCCAGCATGATTTCTGGCACAGTAGAGAGCGCCGCCACACCAGATTCCTAAACCAACCAGAATCTGGATCGGTGCTATTGCCCAACAAGATGAAGGACGGTTTGCGCACCGGCGGTGCGGTGAAATACTGATACATACATTCATCCGCAGGCGCCGATGATCCTTCGAGTACAAACGCGTATCGGGCAGGCTCGCGTCGATGTGGAGGCTACCGACACCCTGGCGGAAATCGCGGAGAAGCTGCAGGAGCAGCTCCCAACTCTTCCGCAGTTCAAGCTCTCGCGTGACCCAGGACACAAAGGTCTGACCCTCACCTGCGCGTTGCCTGCTTAATCTCGATCCGGTTACTGATCGTTCGCGCACAGACTACTTGATGCCTGCCAGCGCGACCGTCAACCAATTGAAACTTCAACATGGCGACCGCATTTACGCCGAATCTGGTGATTGCTTCTCTGATACGGAATAGGATTCACCTTATTGCGATTTCACATCCATTTGAACACTGCAAACCTGACTCCTACATCCGGAGAAATCTTTGCTGCGGACCAACACCTGAGCGGTGCTGCAGGCGTCCCTGTCGAACAACCTGCGTCTCCTGCGCCCGCTGAAGCAACGCAGACCATGGTTTCATCCCCTCGCAATGGACACCCACTTTTTCTGACGCTAGCGCTCCTGAGTGTCTGCGCGGCTCCAGTCCGCACGGGAAACGTTTCAGCCACGTGTGCTGCGGGCAGCCGACGGTGACAGTGTTGAATATTTTGGCCGTGACAGACCGGGCATACAATGGCTGGGCGAACCGTGGTGGATGTTGTGTCGCCTGCAAAGGCTGTGGCGTCCCCCGCGAACAAGGTGCCGTTGCCGGTCCCTGCGCTGCGATCTCTTGGTGCCACGGCATGGCGCGCTCAAGGACGGCTGTGCAGGGCACCAATGGACAGAATGTGGTGCTGGACTCGGTAGATGAAGAGCTGTACAAGCTAGAGGGTACGGTTCGTCTAAAAGACACGGGGCCAAAGCATGGCTTCGGTGACGAGACCATCGAGTCGATGCCTGTCGAGGTGAGAACACCAGCTTCCTGTCGCGTCACGGGGTCAGCTGCACTGAGCGACGTTGGTTCTGACTCGACATGGTTGCAGGCCTACGACGAGCGTGTGCTCAAAGAGCGCGACATCAAACTGATGTCCTTTCACGCCTATCTGCGCAAGCTGAAATCCCAGTCGGGCGGTGGCAAGTTTTCCCAGCTCGCGTACGGCCCGTCCCGCGACTGACCGTTTCCTGAATGCGTGCCCGCGAGGATGCAACAATTCGGGTAAGTTTCACAGACAGTAGTGAGGCAAGACGCATCTGCCACGGATTGAATCTGGTCCACACGCAGGCGACACGACTTCGGGAGCTACGGTGAGGCTGGGGGTGCGGGTGGAAAAGATGTGGGGTGGGGCGCACGGGCAGTGTCCATGTCTCGCATTCCGAAGCCTATGACGCTCACCCGACAGAAGTATCGCCACGTGGATCGTGTAGAGTTCGAGGATCCGGCGATCCTCAATAGGTGAGGCGCGATTTGTGGTGCCCACTTCGTCAATCCTGTGGCAGAAACTTGTCTGACTTGCTCAGGCGATAACGCTGTGGATCGCGCACTGGTGCAGATTCTTGGATGCGTGGCGACAGACGGGTGCGATGCGTTGGGGCTACATGTACGGCACATACGAGCTCGACAGCATGGTGCCTCTAGGTATTAAAGCGCTGGTCAAGGCTATCTATGAGCCCCCGCAGGAAAATGCTGCGGACGGTGTCAACATGCTTGAGGATTCCAACGCAGACGCGGTGGACCGATTAGCTGCGATGCTGGGAATGACCAAGGTCGGATGGATTTTCCTCGATCTTGAGCCTGTTGCGGACAATCCGAGCAAGTATGTGTGCTCCCGACGAGCCGACACCTTCTTCCTACGCTCAAACGAGGCTATTCTGGCGGCTCACCTGCAGAACAAGCACTCCTCGCCGTGCAAGGAGTGCGATGATGGAAACTTTGGTTCAAAGTTTGTCACCGTCGTCGTAACAGGCGATGACAAAGGTGAGCTGGGGTATGTCGCGTATCAAGTCACCCAGCAGGCGATGGACCTCGAGAAGGCTGAAGGCATCCTCGAATGGACTTCGAAGGTGCCTGCGCCCTTCGCACTAACGTTCAACGAATGTTGGTGCCAGAGCATCAGCACCGTAGTGGCCGCTGTGGCTGTCTCTGGCCTGCACCAGTCCCAGCCGAAACGTTGACCTATTTCGCTCCCAGGCGGACCATTGCCGAGTGGCTAAGGACTCAAAAGAGCGGCGTGTGCCGACGATCTTCTACCAGGCGGTCTCGGAGCGCGGCATCCAGGTTAATCACGAGGCCAAGCCCTACTTTCCTGTGGACTACCTCACCGTCTCTGTCAATGGGCCTACGTTCCCGCAGCAACCGGATCCCACGTTCTCGGTCGCTGCCCATCTCCCAATCGCTCTCACGCCAATCTCTGTACACTAGTCTCGTCCCCGTACGCTGGAGATCTGAAATTGACTGTGTCTTTGCCAGATCGCATTTCCATGTGCGAACCGGTTTGACTCACCACAAGGTCCTAGTGCCATCGACAAGGTCCGCGCGCATCTTGCCCATACGGACAACAAGCCCTTCAAGCCGACGGGACAGCTCAAGTGCATTGGTGACTTTCATTTTCTGCTCTGTCTTGCAACGCAAACCTCGGTCGTTTCGCTCGAAGATCTTGATCCTCTCTGTAAGGCTGTCTCTGCACGAGACGGCCTCGCTGTGGCGGAGTTTACAATCGGTCCGACGTGGGGCACTCTGCTTGCGGTACTGGATGCGGGTGGCGGGGCAAACGATGGTGGCTATGGCGGCGGAGACAGTGCAATGGCGGATGGCTTCGGTGAGTTCGGTACAGGCGAGCCTGTGCGTGCTCCCGCCCGTGAAGGTGTGTCGGGTAGCGGAGCACGGGGCACTGGAAGCAGCGCTGGGCAGTACACACAGAAGGTTGACCAGCTCGCTGCGATGGGCTTCGACAGACAAAGGTTACTACGCTCCTTGCCACCGCAGCGCTTGCTGATTGTGAGGGGAGTGCCTCTGGCCGCGCTCCAGCCACCCTTGCGATCGTGTGCAGTGTTGAAGTGGCAGCCTAAGCTAATCTCATGTGCTACTTGTAGGGCCCTGGAAATCCTTGACATTGTCCATGGCAATGTCGAGATGGCGGCGGACATGCTTTCCCAGTGAGCGCAGACGATGGGGAGGTATTGGGTTTCGAGATACCCGCGCAAACACGACATTGTGTCCACAGCGATTATGCATGGCGACAATGCACTCTTCCGTGTGAGCGCCAAGGAGGAATGTGGATGTGTCAAATGGTTTAGTGCATTACAATTGCGTGGCATGATATTGTAATATCACAATCCGTGATCAGGTGAATGCGTGCGCAACTTAGTCAAAGTCATGAAGTATCGGCACTCCCGGTCCATACTCCATCAGTGCCTGATACTGGGATGAGACGCCCTCACACTCGAAGTCCCTGCCGATTCGACACCACCGCACTCTGAGTACAGGGTCGCACCAGCTCCAAAGTCAGCAGGTAGGCGCGGAATCACCACACGAACATCCAACCGGCGGTGTCGCCACTCACAACACGCCCCGCGTCGCTGGTGAGCGCAGCGACCGGCTCCAAGTGGCAGGCGAGCGTCGAAAGGCAATCTCCACTGAAGCAGTCCCAAACCTGTACAGGACACTCGTGTACTGTGAACGAAGCTTGCGGCATCCAGACCGTGCAGCAGGCTAGAAAGCGACATGCGAGATACCTTGAGAGAACAGTCGACCGAGGCGGTCACCAGTCTCCGAGAAAGGGAGTGGTATGAAAGCGCCCAAACGGAGTCAGTGTGCTCTCGCATGTCCAATAAACAACTGCCAGTGCGTACGTCGAAAACTCGAGCATGCCCACTGCCACCCGCCGTTATGATCAAACCCTGTTCTTCGACCAGATCCCCGCAGAACACAGGCCCTCCACTGTCCAGAAGACTCATAACAGGCTGCCCACTCCGCAGGTCCCACAAAAACGCCCGCCCGTCCCCCTGCATCGGCGTGAAACTTGAGCCCCGCAGTGCTGCATGGCTTTGGACGATTACTTTGGCACAGCAACAGTCTTCTGAGAGGGGTTGCACCCCCCCTGTGAGAACGCATTGCCCCAGCGCTAGCCCCGAAGCATCTGTCTCCACCTTGGCTGGGCGCACGACAAATACGCTTCCAGAGTGTTTGCGCAGCGTCTGGTAATTCGCCCCGGTCTCGCGGTCCCAGACCTGTTCATCGTGCCCGGTCCGGGGCATTACGGAGTCTGCTGATGCCCCCGGGCCAGTAGTGCGATAACGTAAACGTTGCCACTTGGGTGTAAAGCTACGTACGGGGCGAGAAGCACCTTGGCTAGGCCGTCTTGGCCGCCGGAGAATATGTTCGTGGCGACAACATCCACGCTCCAAACCTCACTACCCGCCCGATGACCGCGAAGTACCTGCACACATCTCATCGGCGACGCTTCGCCAAGACGCTGGCTCCGCCCGCAGTCCCATATCTGCCGCACATTGGGGGGAAGGTAACGCCGAAACACCTACTGCGTTATCCAATCTGAAGCAGGATACATAGTCAGGGAGCGGATGAAGCAAGGACATGCACCTTAATGCTAGAGTCTGAGGAGGCTGTGAGTACATGATTTTCTACACCGCCTCCACCGCTAGGGGCCGCCTTTATGTCCCAGATTGGGCCCTGATGTGCGCGCGGCTCCGTCCATACGAGAGCACGGGACTTGACATCCCACCACTTCACGGCGCCATCTTCCCCTGCACTCAATAGCGTGCCAGCCACCAATTCACAACTGCAGACTCCGCCTCCGTGCCCCTCAAGCGAGTTTACAGCGTAACGTCCCACCTGCCAATTTTTTTCCGCCTGAGAAACACAAGCATGTCAGCAGCTTTTCGAAGGCCAGCAATTGCCAAGATAGTCGGTTCCGTCCGGACCTGGTGCCATCGTCTGTAATGCACCAAGGGTGCGCTGTGTGAAATCTCATTATCGGTATCTTCTCCCGTGTCCACCGAGGCCATTGCGTTCGACGCTCCCGACGCAAGTGGATGCTCGCGGGGGCGACCCTCTGAGGGCTTCCCCCAACGCTGATCGAACAGCCTTTGCCACACTCTCGCGGCACCACCTTGACGTTGCAAACGCCTCGAAGCAGAGCGGGCACGACAGACAGCCTCTGCTGATCCGATTTTGTCGCAAACCTGTAACAAGAGGACAAGAGGACAGGATTCAGGTCGCTTCACAGGCCCATTTCTCGTCAAAAGGGCGCCTGGCAAGTTGATTGAAGTACCTGTAGCAAAACCTCGTCGGGCAAGTCCATGAGATAGCGCGGCTGGGAATCTCTCCGACCGAACGCGCCAGTCTGTATACAGGCAACCGAACAGGAAATAAGTACTTGCATCACCTTCTCGTGCACCGAAATTTGGCTAAGGGCCTGCTACTTCCACGCACAAGATGAGGTCACTCACATTCGACATATGAGATGCAGCTTTCTCTGCGAAGCATCGCTCTAACTCGGCATCAAGCTCATCGTCATCAGGTGTTTCGATCCCGCCTTCTTCCGCAGGTGATCGCGCCGCTGCACCTTGTGTTTCCATCCTCCCCCCGTCCTGCGGATCTCTTCTCACATGTGAATCCGGCCAATCCCGAATTTTCGACGATCTGAATCAGTTCTTGCCCTTGAAATTCATCGAGAGAGTGAGGGCGGTTGACTTGCGGTGAGGCTGAATCTGCGGATGCCAGGCAGGACTGGCAACCCGTTTGCTGCAGCAGGGCTCTTTATGACACTGAACTGGCGATGAATGGGGTCTGCATGCCTTGTGCGTGAGCTTCAAAGCTTGGCAGCAAGGAGAAGCCACCGTCGCAATGGCAGGTCTCGACAAGGGAAACCGGAGCACAGGCAAGGCCGCGACAGAAGATGAGATTGGTGTCACAGACATAGCTGTCACAAAGGCCAAGGGGCTACCGAAGATGGACCTGACGGGCCTCTGCGACCCATATGCGACGGTCATGGTTGCGAATCCAAACACGGAGGGCAAGATCCAGAAGACTGAGTACATTCGACGAAATCTGAACCCAGTTTGGAAGGGCAAAACAATGTCGTTTCCTGTGAGGCGGCTCGCCCAAGTTGTCACTGTGCGCATTTATGACCACGACGATCTTGGCAAGGACGACCTGATCGGTGCTTTCACCATACCAGTGAAAGACTACCAGGGGGTCGATCTGGACGACTGGTTCGAGCTGCTGGACGAGAAGGGCATGCCTATTATAGGTGAAGATGGTACAAATGCTCGAGTGCACCTGAATCTGCGTTACACACCTCACGTGTCGCGAGAGCTGGGGATGCTCCACGAAGAGATCTACGCGCTTGGTGTGGGCGAGGAGAATGTCCGCGACGCGATTAGACGCGCAGCGGGTTCTGTTCCCAAAAAGCGTGTGCTGCTGCAGATTGGTGCAGACTGGTGTGATGCATGCAAGCGCATGTACTACCTTCTCTCAGAAGATCAGCAGGTTGCCGGGACGTGCAACGCCTACTTCGAGCACTGTCTCGTTGACGGCGACCACGAAGACAACTTTCCACTGCTCGCCCGTATGGGTGACCCGCAATGGCTTGGGTTCCCAGTGTTTGTCATCTTATCGGGAAAGGGTGAGTATCTAGCGACCGTTGGTACTGGTCTCTTCGAGAAGGAGCCTATGGTCACTTCGGAGGAGCCTGACAAAGCCAAGGTGCTGCGATTCCTGAACCATTGGAGGCCAGAGGGGCCAACTGACAGCAAGGCTGATGACGGCGAGGACGGCGGATAGTGTCGTGGATTGTGTGCACGGGTTTGGTCTTTTCAAATCCAAGGTTGGGAAACAGGGTGCTCCAATTTTTGTGAGCGGAAATGCCTCTTAGATGAGCGAATCTTCGGCGCAGCACGGTCGAGGCCTCGCAGTATCTTACTATGAACCACGTGTAGCATAGAGTTTGTGACAGCAAATCAGAAACAGGACGGCCAGTCGAAGTCCACACCAAGCAGTGTTTCGCTAGCACAAATTGTTCGGTAGTTACAGAGATCGGCCTTCGCTGGCGCCAAGATTGTTTTGGCCGAACACGAGATCGCAATCAGTCAGGGATGGCTACTCTCATCGATTTTTTGTGCGCAATCATTCTTTGGTATTCTAGCAGATCACTCTGAGTGGGGGAATGGAACTAGAGTTGTGATGATTTCTGTGGTCTGCACAATTTTTGCGCGGCAACATTCGAAGCAACGTGACGAAAAGGACTCAAAAGTGCTGAATTCGACAAGGGATTTTAGTGAAGATTTGCTGAACATTATCGTGAACAGTCGCTTCAACGAGACATACCATCTCTCTCTCCCTCTCGCGCGTGGCACTCTCAGCCCCCATTCCCACCTTATTTTTGACCCAGCAGCTTGCCCATCATTTCCTTGCGCGAATGCAACTTCTTGTTTGATTGCATGGATGCACCCCCGCCCACACTCTCTTCCTCTGGAAATGCAGCCTGATGGGAAAAATCTGTTTTAAAAAAACCCCGAATACCTGCATGAACGCGCAAGGGGAAGACTCTGGTGGGTTCTGCAGATCTGACCTGCCCGAAGTGTGCCGAGGTAGGTCCGATAGCATCCATGTCAACGTCCATAAGACAATAACGCAGCTTGGGAAGATTACAAACCTTCGGAGCACAGGGCGTCAAGAGGTGCTGCTCTTCTGTCACCACGCGGTGGCGCAGCCGGCGGGCAAGTAGGGATGACCTGTGCGGGAAGCTCTTCGAAAAGATTCTCCTGGAGCCACAACTCAGTGAGGTTGCTTAACCTGCATGCCGAAAAACGTTTCGCTTGGTCAACAGCAACTCTTTGACTCCGCCAAAAGCGGGACACCTGAACCGCGTAGGCGCGCTGGTTGCCAGTCGCGGCGATGGGGTGAGGCGTAAACGCGGCGCGGGGGCGGGAATGACCGGGTGAGTCCTTGCGGAAGCATTGAGTTGTCGAGGTCGCATTTAGCGAGGGAAAGCACACGGAGCGAGTGAAGCTCGCAGACAGCCGGAGGAACGCCATATGGACCACCGACCACCTCGTCAAGGTCGCCATGCTGCACGTGGCCAAAGGAATTTTCGTGCAGGAAGAGCTCGAGGAGTTGTGTGAGCTCAGAAAATGAGTCACAGAGGTGGTACAAGTGGTTTCGGTCGAGGTGTAGCTCTGTCAGCGCCGAGAGCGACCCAAACGACTCTGGCAATACTTGCAGAAGATTGTCGTCTGATATCGCAGACGACCAAGGGTTAGTAGAACACACCCGAAGTGTGGCCAATTTTTGAAAACGTAAACCATGGTTGCAAGGCACACAATGACCCGAGAACAGAGAGGGTCGGTGCACGCCTGCCCATAGCCGTTCAAGGTTGTACAGTTGGCCGAATGAATCCGGAAGGGTCCGCAACTTGTTGGAATCAACTGAAAGTTTGGTAAGTGATGAAAGCCCCTTGATTGAATTTGGAAGTTTCGTCAGATTGTTGCTGCCGTCGGCAACCCTTTCTCAGTACAACATGCATCGTGTATTCATATACGCACAAGCGCAGGCGCAGGGGTCGACAAGGTCAAGAGCACACGTAGCGAGTATTCAGGGGCGGGACCGAGAGAGCATCAAGAGGCATAGGGTATCAAGAGCGGATATTTGAGCGGAAACTTCTACGAGCTGATTTCCATCCAAGCGCAGCTCCGTCAGATTGGAGAGCAGCCTGATTTCATCAGGCATCCTGCGCGCCCAATCCAGTGAGTGGTCAGCACAGGCTTTTATTTGACACAGACTGACCTATCCTCCAGCAATGTGGATCTCACCTCTCGATCTGGTTATTTTGGAAGAGCAAAGTTGTTAGCGCTTCCGCCTTACAGACGGCCGGATCCATCACTTTCACCTGCACAGACACTTATCACAGAGCCGACCGAATTTCATGTCGAATCCAAAGTCAACCTAGCAGTGGAAATTCAAGCTCCTATTTCCTCACGAATATGATGCGGCCATAGCTGGGATTTAGGATTAAGACCGTATTATCATTAAATGAAAGACTAGAAAGTTTATGCAGGAACATTAGGGCCTCCGGCACGTCCACAATGGTGTTGTTGTCAAGCTCCAGGCGCTTAAGATACCTACCGAAAAAGCCGTTCATCAATAATTGTACAGCATTCGGCCGAATTCAACGATTGTCAACTTGAGCAGGACGGGTCGAACTTGAGCTTCTTCAGAGCTGGTGGCACGCGTGCAATCCCGTTCCCGTGAAGCGCAAGTGCTGTGAGAGCCGCACAGCTTCCAATGTGCGCCGCAACGGACGTGATCTGGTTGTTTCCCTGCAGAAGTAAAGAGTTCAGCCAGTGCTCAAAGGATAATCTTACATCGATGGATGTCGTTTTGCCACAAGCATGGAATGTTTCAGCTGAGGACTGTTGCACGTCACACACAGCTGTGAGCTGATTCTCTAAGGCAGGCTAAGAGATGGACAGCCCGTGGTGGGGTTGTTTCCAGATTGAGTGTTTGGAGTCGTTGGAGTTGTCCAACAAGTGGATGAATCGACGTGAGAAAGTTGTCTGACATCCAAAGCTGCTCAAGCTGCCGGCAACCGCCAAGAGCCGCCGAAATGGTCCGCATTTTGTTGTGCTCGGCATGGAGTATCTTCAGGCCCGTGTAATTCTCCAAGCAATCTGGAAGCACCTGCGCACCGTGAACTCTTGTTGGAAGGAAGTGGAATTCTGGCGAATCGGTCAGCTCACACTACGAGAAGAAATGGCTAACTTTTGATTGAAGCGGGTCAAGACACTCGAATAGCATGCTCACGGAGTGACCTTAAACTCGTTGCGGCAGATATCGAGATTGGTTAGATTGCGCAATGAGGACATTTCCTGTGGGAAATCCACTATTCGATTTCCTGCCCCCAGCAAACAGGTTGTGAGACCTTTGCACTTACACAGAGCACCACTATCACCGTCCACATCCACCTGATCGGATCTGAATCTCGGGAAAACAGACCCGAGAGATTCAGAGCAATGAGAGCCGTCATCTTTCCCATCTCGCCCGGGACCATGGAGAGAAGATTATGTGATATTCTCAAGACCTCTAGACGACGGAGCTTTTTTATCTCCGCAGGGAGAACCTGATCGCACAACGCAGGTGGCTTCGGGTCAAAGAAAACGTCCCGTACGAATACTTTGAGCTGGCATATACTCTCATGTTTGTAATGGATTCCATATCATGTAAGCGGAGCACGCACCGTGATCAAGTTGTTGTGGAGATCCAAAGAACGCACAAAGGGAAACGCGCCTCCGTTAAGAATACTTGTAAGAGTTCCTTCGCTGAAGCATTTGACGCGATACAATCAGGTTCCAGATGTAGCAGTGATTGAACAGGGCAAACTAAATTGAAATATGTCACTGTGGCTGCGAAGCATCATTTTGCGGATTTGGACCCGGTCTCGGTGTCAGAATCTTCCTCCTCAGGAGGTTGTCTGTGTCTGCCCTTCCGACTGCCTGTCTCATCGCCATCTTCGAAATCCTCCTCACCTACTTAGGGAGTTTGGATCGAACACATTCGTTCCAAAATGGATAACTCTTTGCTTGCACGTATCAATGGACGGAATCGTTGCGACACATGCACATGAAATACGAAATAGAGAGAATAACATCATGCACCTGAGCTTGAACTCATGTCATCAACTCCTTTCACCTTTCCGAACAGCCTTTGTTCGTTCAGTTCCGCCTGAGCGCTCGAGTCTACAGTCGTCGCGCTCTTTGCATCTTCAGTATCCTCGTCGCTCCAGTGCGCGTGCTGCCCGTGTGTTGCACGCACTTTGAGGTGATACCACCCAGTCCGCGCAGACTGGTGCTGCCCTTTGTGTCGCCGAAGTCGCCCAGCGCTCGAGCCCAACTCTGTACACCCCTTGCCAAGTTCGATACACCACCGACACGGAGCCTCGATTCTGCACAGCATCTATCCTCAGAAAAAAGCATTCAACATCATCGCGAAAAGCTTCATCGTTCTTCTTCCTGGGGTAGATTATGATTTTTCGGGAGAGAGGGCAGGTCACGCACTCAGGGGGTCCGAATCGGGCAACTAAGAAAAGGTACACGACTTCTTCGCTTGGCATCAGACCCACGTCCCTGTCCTCCTTACGATTCTTCAACATTTCTGCCTTCGAATTGTACCCGAGCGCATATGCGTACCATCCTCGAAACGACTCATAGATCTGCAAGGCGCGCTCAAGTCACGCTTGAGTCTCGCCATCAAGCAAAGCAGCAATTGCGAGGCAGAAACCCATTCCCACCAGACAGGAGTGGGCCTACTCCTGTTCTAGCGTTCTTAGTCTATCACGCCGACGAATAGCAGTGCCCGATTGGTTCTCGATGATCGCATCTTCGACGAAGTCCAGAAGAGGGTCCCAGACTGGATCGTCCTGCTCTGGGTCGGACTCTTCGTCAGGGTCCAGCCCAAGTGTTTCCCGCATGAGACGCCGTTCGTGGTCCTTGATTGCCTGAATATAGAGCAAGATACTTCAGAGCCACCGCTCAAGGACTGACGCGGGACGTGCGCAAGGTAGCAGATGCCAAGACGGTGTTAAAGTCGGACACGCCACCAACGTCGTTAGGCGGGGAACCTTGAGCTCTTTTTTGTGAAGGCGTTGCTGCTCCTGGGCTGCAACTTGCATGTAGCGATCAATACCTCCGCGCCCCCAGCGTTCAGGTCGGTCGACATACAAAATAGTTTTTGGGACCTGCAAGCGATGTTTTTTTCCACTGAAAATGCGAGCGCAAGAAATCGCACGAGAGAATCAATTTTGGAGGGCGGAACTCACCGAAAGGAGCTCGAAGTCAGACAAATTGATGTGACCCTCACGACGCCCGCGCGTGACTTCACACACAAATTCGAGCGCCATCCATGGAGTTGACAGGACCTACAATCGGAGATCTCCCTCAGGAATACAGCCGTCCACAATTTTACAAAGCCGCAAGCATCGAATTCTTTGAGAATTCAAGCGCGGTTGTTACAAAACACACACACACAAAGGATAATCGAGCCAGTTGTGCGGATTTGGATGTGGTGATTCCTCGGGTGGTGCGTCTCCAAGGAAGTTTCCGTTGAGGCGGACGTCGACCAGGTTGACCAAACGTGTAATTTTATCTGGCACTGAGACTAGCAGATTGCGTTCACATGACAAAGCGCAGAGCCGTGTGAGCACAGAAATCTGCGAAAGGAACTACATCTCATCTCTGTTGATTGGCTTCCTGACGCCAGAAAGCGTAAGAAGGTGCATTTTCAGTTTGACAACAGTTTTCAAATTGCGCCCGGTGGCACACACGAAAACAACGTTTTGGGTACTGTTGACCTCGTCAGGCAACATGGCCAAACGATTATCATCCAAACGAAGGTGCTGTAAGGACGTCAACGCCATAATTTCTGCAGGGAGAATTTCTATGGCATTGCGGGCAAGCGACCTGTATGCCCATGGGCCTCACTTTCAGGGAAAGTTCGCACACGATGGAAAGCACTGCCTTCTGGTCTCAATACTCCACCGGCACATCAGAATGAGACAAATGCGATTTTTGATTTCACTTACATGGACGTAACGTTGCCAAGTGATACGATTTCGAGCGGGACACGAAGATAAGATGAGCCTTCGAAGACCACTTTGTCCTTGGTAAGCCCCATATTTATACATTTGAGATAGTGCAGGACGGCGGCCGATCCCTTCGTAGTTACCTCTTTCGGGGGAGAACAAAGATCCGGATTTCGAAGCAACATAATCGTCTCAAGCGCTGAGCAGTGCGACAATCCGTTCGGAAGGGTTTTCTGTTCAAGAAAAACCACTTCAGGCTCTTTCTCTAACATTAATGAACGATCGAAAATTTCTAAAATAGCATATGTCAGTAGTTGTCAACCAAGTTAAGTCGGATTTAGTAAGGAGGATTAAAGCCAACCAGACGATTCTGCTCAAGATCGAGCTCTGTAAGATTTGTAAGATTGCGAACAGATTCCGGTAGCGTCGTCATCAAGTTTCCTGCAAACATTCTTCGTGAGGTTCGTCTTACACTCTGAATCACGCGAAATTCAGAAAGGAGCAATAAACACACCCATGGTATTGTCTAGACAGCAAGAGCAATGAAACTTTCCGTCTTACCAGCGAGATTAAGGCGAGTAAGGTGTTCGTAGGTTGATAAATCGATCGGCCAGGTGCGCAGGCGACTGTATTGTTGCTCTAGCTCCAGCATCCAGAAGTTGACACGTGACAAGTCCAAGGTTTCCGACTGTCACTCGCCACCCAACAGCAGGTCATACGCATATGTTGCGACCAGACAGAGAATGCAACGGTCTAGGGTGCTACAGAGAAATTGCCAAAGCAAATCACCCACGCAGTTTGGTTTGACACGAAAATGCACCTGTTTTGACTTAGCGACAAGAACCATGTACTTCCAGAGGGCCTCGGAGCCGAGCATGAGCACCTCTGTAGGGGGAAATGTCACACCGCTACCAGCAATCATTTTGAACATCGAAGTGTCTTTCCGCCAAGCCTTGTTATCATCTAACCATTCACTTTGCACCTATCACAGACAAACCATCCTCAGTGAAGGGAATGAGACTTTTCTGCTCCCCATATCATCGGCAACAATTACGAGCTCGTGCAACAGCTGAGTCTACTCCGAAATACTGACCTTGAGAAGCCTGAGGCCCTTACAGTTGATGAAAGACTCAGGTGACACGTACGCAATTGGGTTACCTTCGAAGTAGAGGTCACGCAAACGGGAGAGAATCGCCAGCGAGTCAGGGATCGCTTGGATTTGATTGTGATCCAAATCAAGAAAACGTAACATCGTCAACTTGGAAAGCGTCTCAGGCAGTGCCTTGATTTTGTTTCGCGCTAATGTGAGTCGGATGAGTGATGTGAGTTGAAAGATGCCACTCGTGATGCGTTGGAGAACGTTATGTGAACAAGACAGCTCCGTGAGAGAAGCATGAAGCTTTCCAATCTGCTCGGGAATCGTCTCGATGCGATTGTGATCCAGTTGCAGGTTAATCAAGTGTCGATATGCGCCCAGAGCGTGCGGGATCACGCGCAGCTGGTTGTGTTGAAGGTTCAGGTATGTCAGCCCCGTGAGGTAGTAGCCGTCGAGGGGGAATGCCGCAAGTTCCCATCCGGCAAGCACGAGGCGCTGCTCAAACTGAGCATCATGCAGCGCGCGAAGGTAGGAAAACATGGAGTGCACGCCGCCCCCATGAGTTTCGGCTGGAGGCGCAAGAAGATGTGAAAGCGACAGTTCGAGCTGCGAAATGTTGGTACAGTAGCCCATGGCGGGCGGCAGCGCCAAGATTCGGTTTCCAGCAATCAGCAAAGAGGTCAGGCCGGTCATGAGCGCAAGCTCATTGGGCACACGCGTCATAGAATTATGCTTGGCATTCAGAGTGCCCAAGCGCGTAAGCTTGGCGAATGCCTTCGGCAGAGCGTTCAAGCGGTTGCTTGAGACATCCATGTCGACGAGCTTGTACAAGTCACCTATCGCAGAAGGAAGGTTGATCAGAATGTTGTGGTGCAGATTCAACGTTTTGAGCGATGTCCAATTCTTGATATTCAGTGGGATGCCAGTGAGATTGTTATGGGATGCGTCGAGCATCGTAAGCATTCGAAGGCCGGGAATGTTGGGAAGAGCTGCAATATTATTGTGCTTGACGTCAAGAAGTGTGAGGTTTGTAAGGTGATTTAGTTCAAACGGAAGCGACACGAGCTGATTGTTTGAAGCAGAGAGGGTATGCAGTCTCCAAAGGTGGCCGATTTCGAAGGTAAGATCCATGATGCGATTTCTATCGAGCCTCAATTCCTCAAGCAGTATGCCGAGCACCGCTACTTCGCGTGGTAGCGCTGATAAGCCAATGGAGCGAATATCGAGATTGGACTCCAGTCCCGCCTCAATCTTCCAGTACTTTCGCAGGTAACCGACGACCTGCGGTGCGGGCAGCATCGCAACTTCTGGTGCAGGCTGGATCAGGCGAAGTCCCTCCAGGCCAAGCTTGCGCAGAAGTGTGAGCCGTCCCAGCGACAGTGGAATGCGCGCAAAATGATTGTGGGAGAGATTGAGGTCGTACAACAAGGTAAGGTCGCACAGTACAGTGGGAAAATCCTTGAGCTGATTTTCGGAAAGATCAAGGATCTCCAGCCGAGTCAGCGTTGTGAGATCAGGCCGCACGAGAGAGATCCGATTGTCTGGCAATCGGAGCGAGAGAAGATTGTCCATCTTGCAAAATTCGGACGGAATAATGTAGAATCCAAAGCTAGTCGCGTCCATCTCGTTCGAAGATATTGAGGCATAACACCTCTCCAGAAAACGCAGCGTAACCTCGGCTCCCCTCGATGTGACCTCCACCGGAGGCTCGCGAATCGGATTATCGTCGTAGACAAACTTGGTTAGATCGATCACATTACCAAGTCCAAATGGAAGCGCCTTGATTTTGTTGCCCTGAATTTCGAGCACACGGAGTTCTAAGAGTCTTGAAAGCGTGTGCGGAATTGTAGCAATCCTGTTCTTGGCAACAGTGCAGATCTCGAGGTGAGGCAGCAACCCAACTTCTGGGGGAAGCTCTTCAATTTGGTTCCCATCCATCATTAGCAGTTGCAGTGCCTTTAGTCTTGTGATTTCAGGAGGAATGATCTTGATCTGGTTGCCGCGGATACGGAGTGATGTGAGGAGCGACAGACGCTGTTTGTCCCATGGCGCCCGACGCACGTCACCTATGAGAAAATCCATGTTCTGGATGGCGTTCATAGAGCACGAGAGGGAGACCAGGTCATCGAACAACACGACGTCGCGCTCCAGGTCCTCAATCTTGTTTTTATCAAGTGACAGATCTACCAAAAATTGCATTGCGAGCACCTCGCGAGGGATCGACACAAGTCCCATTCCAGTGAGAGCAAGGCGTGACTTCGAATTCGCCTCATGCATACGGCGGAGATAGATTCCAAGCGCATTGATTCCAAGGTCAAATATGAATTTTGAAGGCATAGTCATGATTCCTTCGTCGTAAAGTAGCTCACGAAGCAAAGTACAAAACCCGAGCTCGAGCGGCAGCTGTCGAATATTGTTGCCGCGGATGTCCAGCGAACGTAGCTCGCACATGCGCCCTATTTCTGGCGGAAGCAGGCCGATGCGGTTGTGCGAGATGTTAAGGCTTCGAACCAACTGCAGATTAGCAACTCCCGGAGATAGGCGGATCAGCTGGTTATGTGAGAGGTTGAGTTCGGTCAACCAGGTCATTTCGCCGAGCTGGTCAGGGAGGTCTACCATCCCTGTGCTGGAGAGGTCGAAGACGCGCGATTGCTTGGAGTCGACCATTGCACGCCAGAATGACAGGATCGCAGCGTCGCCCCCTTTCTGCAGGTTTGCTGGCACACCCTGAAAATTGTTGCCTTTGAATCTAGGTTTTGTGAGATTCTTTAGTCTTCCAATCTCGAGGGGCAGCGCGGTAATTTTGTTGTTGCTTATGTCGAGTTCCTCCAGAATAGTTAGCCGTCCAATATGGAAAGGCAGCTCCGTCAGGCGATTTGAGCCCATGAGTAGCCGCTTCAACTTCGGACAGTCCCAGAGGTCAAAAGGACATGCTACAATCTCGTTAGCGGACAGGTCAAGCTCTGTCAGGCCACTGAGATCTTTGAAGTCTGGGGGGAGCTTCGTGAGCTTGTTGTGAGACATGTTCAGCGAACGGAGTTGCGTCATGGCAATCAGCGACTTGTAGATGTAGCCAAGGTTGTTTCGAGACAAGTCTAGGTCTGTGAGCGAAGGCTGCGGTGCGCCTGGGCCCCACGCCTCACTAATCATGACCTGGTCCATACCGATAGATGAGACGTCAAAGCCAACGTCCGAACGGTGCTGAACTTTCCCCCCCGAGTCTGCGAAGCAAATGATTCCTGGGAACTTTGAGAAGCAGTTTCCGTTTAAACGCAGCTGTCTCAGATCGGTCAATCGTGTCATCGACTGCGGCATATCTCCCAGCTGGTTGCCTGAAACAAGAAGTGTACGTAAAGAAGTGAGCTCCCCAATCACCTCGCTGAGTGTCTGAAGCTTGTTTGCCGAGAGGTCGAGCAGCACAAGATGCGTCCATGGTCCACCTGCCTCTGGAAGCTCCTCCAGATACGCGATCTTTGTAGAGGCAACTGCAACTTGCAAGAAGTCGATGGACACGAGACGCTGTTCCGAGAGATCGAGCGATGAGGTCTCCTCTGCCCGCGCGAGGCGCTTCATGAACTCCCAATTGGCAGGGTATCCGAGCGCCTGCCGAACACGTGTTGCGCATCAATGGTACGCGCGTGACATGTTGAAAAAAAACGAGTCTACACACACAAGTTGGATAGACTCCGCGCGGAAGGGAATAGTATGACTGCAGCGTCATTTCCGGGACTAACACGATTACTTATCGTTTCAAACATAGGCGAGAAGCTGCGGCACCAGAAATTGTACCGACGGAATTGACCTGAATCTCTCTCGGCGGAAGGCGAAGGGTCCAATTCTTTTCCAGCACTAATTTCTCGAGTCCTGTGGCGTACCCCAGCCCAATCGGCACCGAGACAATCTCGTTGGACGCGAGAGAGAGGTGCGTGAGTGCGGTCAGGAATCCAAGACCCTGCGTGATACGCCCCCAGACCTTGCTGCTATCCACCGTCAGAGCTGTCAAGCCAGATAGCTCACAAACAATGTACGGCAAGGTGCCGATCGAAATGTTGCTGGAAAGGTCGAGAGAGCGCAGAGCCCGACCCAGCCATGTCACCTCCGGCGGGAATGAGGTCAGCTTGCGCTGCGAAAGATCGAGCTTGTGCTCGCCGTCCATCGCTGCACCAAAGCACACCAAATACTCGGCGCATTTGCTTGGCCCCTGGCGCACGATATACTTTGGCGGAATGCTAAGCCCGGGATTGTCCTTAAGCTCCAGCGTCTTCAGCTTCTTGCAGGCTCCAATCGACAGCGGCACCTCCCGCAACATGTTCTTGCTCAGCGTCAGCACCTGCCCGTGCCCCCGAACCCCCGCCCTCAGTCTAATTGCATGGCGCGCAGCCGCTCGCCTCGTGAACACTACTGGCTGTCGCGTCAACAGAGTATCCGTCGCGCACGGGGCGTGCCTGAAGCTCTGAGCAGCGACCGAGCTCCTTTGGAAGATACTGCAAGCGATTGTCGTGCAATGCTAAAGTCATGAGATTTAGGAGCAGCCCTATCTGTGGAGAAATCTCCTCGATTGCATTGCTTTGCACATACAGCACATTTAGCGCAGTGAGCAGCCCAATCTGCCGGCGCAACGCGCATCTCACTCGATGTGAAGGTGTGGCACTGGATCACCTTTCACTGCTAGGTTACAGGATTGTGTCTACCTGTGACGGCAATGCCGTGATTTGATTATCGTGCGCCATGAGCCTTCTCAGCTCCGGAAGCGTGAACAGCGCTTCTGGCATTTCTGTGAGCCTGTAGGAGTGGACGTCGATGCTCCCGGTTGACTTGGCTGATTTGTACTTGGATTCAAGCTCTGCCTGGATGACAGCAGCAGCCTGTGCGGCATTGGACCACACGGAGTGAGGAAATGCGAATTGGAAAGAACGTGGAAGGAATGCTCGAGAACATTTGCGCGCAGGTGGATTGTCCAGATCGGGGTTACCTTGTCTCCTTTCCCCCCCTTGGTACCATCCTTTGTGCCAGACATCTTACTTGTCCCTCCCCAGCACCACCGCGGATGCTCACACGGAAAGTAAAACGGACAAACGGATACACGCCAGTCGGGCGCTCTGCCTCGGGAGTCAACGCGAAGCACGCGGCAGCACCAAAGGAACTCTAACCCGCAAACTCTTGGTTCCCGACGCTAGAGCAACAAACACAGTTCGCAAGAAGGCCCATGCGAACCTGGCGGTACGAGCCTGTCCTTGCATCGAAGCGCCACATTCGACCGGCTCGTGGCTCTGTGGCGGTCGGTCCCGGGGAAGCCCACTGCTGCACTCGACTGCCTTGGACGGGCCCGCCTCATGAATCGGATCGGAGGCGAAAACACTTCCCCGCAAGGCAACGACGTCGTAATCTCGATGCAGCAGCAGCACTTTGGGCGGTGAGGGCGTGATTGCGAGGGTCGAGATTCCTTTATGGATTGTAGGGGCGGCCAAGCGGATTCTGTTACTGCTTGCTTGTGTCCGCTCTTGCTTAGGTCACTCCCCTGGACAGCATATCGCAAGCTGGCGGGGTGCGTGCCTCGCCTTGCCCCCTTTGGACTCAGCGTTGCCGCTCTCGAGGATGGTTCGCTTGCCCGCATCACTGCGGAGCATTGATTAAAGACTAGACTGTCAGCCAGAGTCCTTCAATCGCTAGCATGGACATCAGTCCAGATAGCTTCGGATTTCTCGGTGTAGTCATCCAACCCAATGTTCCACTGTGACAGGCGACTTTCACCTACAAGGCCTGCAACAAAAAATGGAGCTTTCCCCATCCTTCTCTCCTGCAGGATGGCAGGCGTCTGATAAGGACATTCAGACACGAGCAGCGGGGCTATCGCGTTTGATTGCAGAACACCGCTGGCTTGCTGTCTCGCACGTGACAGACTTCTTTGTTCGCGACCTGTGGTCCAAGGTCCCGCCGGAGTGGAGAGAGATCCTGGAACGTCTGTCTCCAAAAGACGCGGTTCGCATAGTGTCACTCGTTCGCGATCCGACTTTACTTTGTGCAGCGCTCCAGCGAGCCTTGTCCACGCCGGAGGACCTTGCTCCGGCGCTGCCGGAATCCCTACACCGTTTCCTCGAAGATGTCGCTTCGTTACCTCTACCACGCAACCCGGGACCTGTACCTTCTGAGGGCGAGCAGCCCTCACGCAAGCGTGCAGGTGCGGGGCTTGCAAGGGGGATGACGCCAAAGAAGTTACACGAGGTCGAGCGGCTGGCTGCTCTCGCCGCAACGATCCTCAGAGACCGGAGTGGTGCCGGTGAGGAAGCAAGGACGGCTGATACTTACACGTCATCGCGTACTGTTGTGGTGGACGTCGGGTCTGGGCAGGGATACCTCACACGGCTACTGGCCTGGGAGCACGGATTAGACGCGATCGGCGTCGAGGGGGACGCTGGAAATGTTCGCGCGGCGGAGGAGGCAGACGCGCGTGTATGGGAGGAACTGCAATTTCGAAAGTTCGGGAAAGGGGCACGTAGTGCTTCAAAAGAGACGCAATGCGTAGGCCGCAGGTTGAATGACCCTGCAGGGTCTGGGTGTGGTGGAGAGGGTGGGCATGGATGGATCAGGCATGTGCACGCTCGGGTATTAATTGCTCCGTCCCCGTTGCGTGTATTCAGAATGACCCTCACCATCTTGGTTGAGGAAGTTGTGAGTCGCGTTAGTAGTAGGTGACTTTACGTAGCTGGCAGCGCCAATGAAGCGCTCGGCATGCGGCGCCACAGGTTTCTGCTGGGCTTGGAAAGGGGAGCATCCTGAAGATAACTTCTCCCCTGCTCGCAAGAGCAAAGGATGCGATTTCGGCAGGAAAGGAGCGAAATGTAGCGATCGTGTGCTTGCACGCTTGCGGAGATTTAGTACCGCGCTCTCTTCAACAGATGGTTGGATCTGAGCAGGTCCGTGCAATACGCCCTGCCGCAGGGCCTCCGTACGAAGACTAATCCCGCGCACCCGACTAATACTTTCCGCTTACTCTTCCGTGTGCCAGTGCACCGCACTACTGGCCGTGAGCTGTTGCTATGCCAAGGTTGGCTGCGGCTCAGGATTTGCGCCCCGTTCGCAATTGCGAGGGTTCGGCATCGCTGCCGACAATAGCGCAAACGACTCGGGGGCTATTGAGGAAGGCGAGGTGGACTATCCGATGAGCTTGTTCGTTCAAGGGCTCGCAAGCGGCTCGAAGGACACTCGAGTTTCGACCGGAATTGTCAACTCAGCTGGTGTGCTGGGGCGAGGGAGCGAGGCGGAAGGTTTTGCGCTGCGAGAGCAGGCGCGTGGCCCTCCCTTCGTGGTAGCGCTCATCTTTCACCTTACTATTTGAAAGTTAGCACCTCACTCGGGCGAAAAAGGAATATGCATCTGCTCCAGTCAAGCCTGTGCTGCCCAGTTTGGCGGTACCCTGCCTGTTCATTCAATGTGAAAAAGTGTGTCCAGGCGTGCCATTCCATCGACGCGTACTGTCTCAAGACCGCACGGGAGTCCCTTGCACATCCATTCGATGGGGGCGGAGGAATCCGGAATCACTGCTGGCGCGCGGTACAATCCCACTGTGTTAAAATCGACGAGTGTCGCTAGAAGTGTTTCAAAAAGGCGTTTGCACCCTCGAGCGCCTTCCAATGGTTGGGATCTTTTCTGGGAAATATTTGCACCACAGCCTGCACAGCCTTCATGAACAATCGCCAGAATCTACGCCCAAAAATGTGATTCTGAGGCTGGCAGGTGCTTGAGAACGTTCTGGTTGATATGTCATCAAGGGCACCAGAGGGATGGGCCGAGGAAGCGGAGAGGGGCGACAGCGAGGACTCGCTCAGACGCTTTCTCCGACTCCAGGTATCTGCCTTGTTACATGTCGCTTCTTACGCGCATTAATGCCGCTCAGCAATGGGATGACCTGTGACGAGAAATAGGAAGAGTTCATAATGACCTCTCGGCATGACATTGCAGTTGCAAAGTGGCGGAAAAACTCGCCTGGCAGGAGTAAATCGTGAGAAAGCCGAGAAGCACGCAACTTTCAGTAGCTACGCTCGTGCAGTACTTCAACGAGCTCAGGTGAGACATTCTTTCACCATGCGATGGTCACGCAAGGTCTTGCGGGCCGATGGAGGGAAAAGATGCAACTGGATTCGGTGGAGAGGAAGCACATCTTTTCGATTCCGCCAAAGAGATTTCAACTTGTTCGACAACTATTTCAGTGTGGTGCTAAGACATGCATTTCTTCCGGTTTTGGACAGGTTCATCGCTGCGGCGGTGGCGGAGTGGAGGTTGGAGATTCTCGGAAGAGCAAAGACTGGGTCGATCACGAACTGGCTGCCCTTATGCAGAGTGACCTCGACGCGGTGTGGAGTGTTCAGCTTCGACAATGGCACCGAACAGCTCTGTTCTACGCGCTGCGTCTCGCGCTTGCACCTGCAATCGAGAGTCTGCTGCTCCTTGACCGCCTGCTCTTCCTCCGCGAGGCCCCTGGGTCCATCCCCACGCGCCCTGCTACCAAGAGCCCAGTCCATCTGTGACTGACAGGGCGTGCATGGGCCCAGGGTGGAAGCAGCGCTCATTCCCGCATTCGATCCTGCCATATCACCGCGCAACCTCGTCCTGGCTGCACGGCGGATCTCCGGGAGTCTTGCCGAAACGACGGAAGATATGGAGGCAGCAGTTTGTTCGTCTCCGCATTAGATCACATAGGAGTGTGAGAGCTGAGGTCGATAGACAAATGCATTCGAACAGCTCCGCAAGACTCTAGGGAGAAGCATCCGTTTATTGACAAACAGTCGCAGATCGCAGAGCGAAAAACGGTGGGAGAGCAGGGGCCGGGAGACCGCAGCAAGGAAGCCGCATAACAAAAAGTCC
>ENA-UOXV01001523-UOXV01001523.1-marine-metagenome-genome-assembly--contig:-NODE-1523-length-32249-cov-11.770206_pt1 | contig 32249 bp, 45 predicted proteins | sample MGYA00238165_ERZ766961 | MGnify/ENA primary metagenome ERZ766961 (study PRJEB28924, sample SAMN03173240) | marine metagenome | biome: Marine; feature: Water; material: Subsurface seawater | place: North... | reverse complement strand
TTGTTTTCACCCTTTAGCTTTTCTTTTCTAAGCACTTCATTGTCCGCTTCTTCCTTCAATTCCAAATAAACTTTTTCAAGTATGTCCGTGAGTCTCTTATCGTTCTCTTCACAATAGGTCACTAGAGATATGACAGATGTATATAGATCGTCATACTCTCCTTCAAGATTGTTTCCTCTCATCAAGATTTGAATCCGAGAGAACATTACATCTGAACAACCTCGGGACTCACCATTCCAAACATCGCTCATAGTCGTTTCTTTTTGTAATAGTTAATGTGATCATCCCAACGATTGAACTCTTGTCTGATCGGACAAAAAAACAATCCGTTGTAGGGAGGTTTAGTTGTGTCTCGATTAGAAAACAAATCGGTTTGTCGATACATAGTTTCTCCTTAAAATTTTATTTTTTATATATACTAGCAACTTAACACGGTGAAATATGTCTCTCCTACAGACCATGGTACTGGAAAAGTATCATCAACCTATATCAGGTAAAACTTATTATCTCTATCGATCTTTCAGTGGAAAACTTTTTGTAACTGATGATCGAATGGATACGGCAGAAAAGGTTAGCAGTTACGTTTGGTCTTTGGGATAACCCTCGTACCATTTGATCACAGTGTCAACGCGAAAAGAACGCCAAGCAGTTTTATCTAAACACCATACTACAAGATGTGAAGATTCGTTTTCTCTTTGTTCTAGAATTTCTGGTACGTTATGATCTGATAACTCTGAGTTTAATGTGCAAGGCATAATTCTCAGACCACCGTCATTGATCTTATTAAACTCAACAGTAACCACACCTTTTTTTGCTGCCTCTACAAAACCTTTTATAACCATCAGTACGTATCCTCCCAAGAATCCGATCTATTTACATCATCAAAAAATTTAGCAACTTCTTCTACACCAGAATTTCTTTTAAGATTTTTCGGTGTAACTTTAACAGGTGCTAAGTCATTACCCTTATCCACAACATCTTGTATGAAACTTTGTAGGACATCTTTCATAGTAGTGTTATGACGAATACACCATATGTGGAATTCGTCTCTGAGTGCCTTCTCTATTGTTAGGTTCATCAGCACGGTGGTACCACTGCCGCTACCCTTTACTCCTTTAGGCATTTATTTCTCCCATCGAAATATATTCTTACGTAATATTTTCTTGCTATCGCAAGTACGAAAAGTATAGAGGTCATAAAAATAGTCATCGTTAAAGCATTCATCTCCATCCAAAGACAAAACAATACCATGGCATAGTTCAACGGAAAGTTTACTAATGTTCCTAAAATGGTATCACTGAACGATTCTTTAAATGCTTCTTTGTTCAATATCATAATTTGTTAATAACAATTCTTTTCTATTCTTTTCATCTTTACGGTACATCTTACCAGAATGCATCGTATATGTCAAGTCCCATTCGCTTTGGTTCCAGTCCTTGTATAACTCGCGTAGATCCTCACTAGAGTTATATGTTATCATAACATTGCTCTTGACATTGGAAATTTGTCTAGCAAAATCTACATGATCAAATGATAGATGGTGTGCTCCCTTCTTGCCATAGAGTCCTGATTTGATGTCATAAGGAGGGTCAGCAAAGATAAAGGTTTCTGGTTCTGGATCTTGTAATAGATCTGAGTAATCATAGTTCGTGATCAACCAATGCTGTATCAGAGGTCCGTACTCTTTGAGTTTTTGAATTCCTGCGTAGGAGAAGTTTGATTGACTTGCTTGAGCACTGAACCCGCTTGACTCCCCTAACCCGCTAAAAGAGCACTTGTTAGCAATATAAAAAAGGACACCGCGCTCAAACACATCAAGATTTTCCACGAGGCGATCTCGACTCGTGATAAAAAGTTCTCTATGCGCTCCCACATTGTCTTCGTACTCATCTGCTTTTATTTTAGATTCTAGGATACTATTATATAGTCTCACAGAGTCTTCTTGCAGTGCTTTCCAGAAACAAAACAGATTAAAATATTTGTCGTTAACCCAGACAGGAGTTCTACACTTATGACTGATGTAAAGCGCACAACTACCGCCACCTAGAAACAACTCTCGGTAGTATTTAAACTCCGGAAGTTTCTTAAATATTTTATCTGTTGCTCTTGATTTACCGCCGGGATATCTAAGAGGGGTCTTCAATTTCATTATTAATATCTTTCGTGTCTAAAAATAGATCTTCAAACAAATCTAATGAGATGGTCACGGTGTCTACTTCATAAGAATCACTGACAGTGTAAGTGTATGATCCCATCATCTCTCGGAGTTCTTCTTCTACACGATCATGTTCTTTTTTATACGCAACAAAGTCTAATACGTTACCCACTGAGAGACACCCCTTTTCCCGACTTAATCGAATTCCATTGTTCTGGTGTCACATCGTTTAATCTTTTTTTTGTGTACTCAGGATAAGGACCGTATGCTCGATCACGTTCTTCGAATTGATGCTTATGTTCTTGATCGTGAATGTCCAACTGAATCAGAGCATAATGCAGGATCTTCATGATGTCTTTGCGAGCATCATCAGGTGTTCCTTTGTTACCGTATCGCTTGGCGTATTTAATTACATTGCCCAAGCAAAAACCAGTACCATGCCCACTGTCAATAATAACATCCGTGGCTTGATACTTGTCGGTTGCGTAGTGTTGATCGTAGGTTTTATCGACATAAGTTTTTAACTCCTCGATTAGTTTATCTTCGTTAAACTTGTAGTTCATTAACTCTTCTCCGTAGATCGTTTGTTGAGAACCGATGGTCTCGTTTATTAAAATAGATTTCAATTCCTCGACTCGCACATATTGCGCGTCCAGTAAACTTTCCATCTTTATATTCAGATCCTATAATTCTAACATTGATTTCATGCATTGTCAAGATGTCTTCAAGATCTTGTTCAGTAGCATATGGTATAATTTCATCCACATACTTAATGGCATTCAGTTGTTCGTATCGTTCTACAATTGATTGGATAGGTTTATTCTTTTCAGGACGATCCAAACTAGGATCAATCTGTAACCCACAAATCAAATAATCACACTGTGTTTTTGCCTCGCGCAACATTGCACAGTGTCCTGCGTGTAACAAATCAAATGCGCTAGCTGTAAATCCGACTACCAATTGTGGATCACTCCCGATATGATAAAAAAACATGTAAGGAAATTAACTAAGACAATGATGCTTCTTATCATGGCAATCATGTCTGCTTCTCTGTCAGTAGAACCTTGTTTCTCTCCAAGACTTTTTGCCCAGAGTCTCCACAACCTTTTCATTAGTGCCACCGATAAAATTTATGTTGTCCAATTCTACCAACTGGGACCATACCTCGATCATTAATCCAGTTGGGTTCTACGTAGGTTGCATGGTAATGAGTAGCACCTTCAGAGATGCCTCTCCACCCACCGTTGAGTGCTAGGTCAGCAACAATCTGTGCATCTTCCCATGCACCTTCTTCTAATGGTTCGTCGCTCAGACCATCACAGTACCAAGAGAAGTGACACATGCCGCGAACAGGAACAACATTACCCTTCCAGTTCACTCGTGTCTTTGCTTGATGTACGACACCGCATATGGTATCAGGAAAGTGTTTTGAATCTACGCGATTAAGAACAACATCTGCAACACTAATACGCCCAGCAAGGTTATCGCTACGAGACTCGTGATAGACATTAAGCGATAGGCAAAGTCGTTCGCTTTCTTTGAATCCATCAATTCCGCTTCGATCTGCTTCTGGTAGTCCAGTAGATTCTGGTTCGGTGAACTCTTTGATTGATATTTCCGTTTGCGGTTCACGAGATATTTCATTCTCTTGTTCTTGATTGTCATTAGGGAAAATCCAATATATAATTATAACTGATAATACAAACCATGCCGTAACAAATAAACGTTTTTTATTCATAGGATTCTATTTCTGCTACAAGTTCGTCTCTCAAAAATTGAGCAGAAGAATCTTTCCATGATGTTTTACCACCATTACTAAATTTAAATGCCAACGTCATTCTTCTGCATTTAGTATAACATGCATGCCAACAATGATGTTCTGGTTCATCTTTTCTACCGAAGTAATACCATCGGCATTGCCAACCGGGTTTGTCTTTAATAACTACTACTTTATCAGTTGGTACATCGTAGTAAGTAAAAAATCCTTCACCGGTTTCACTCCATGTAAACAGTATTTGATATGCATTTGCGTTCCAGTTAGTATGCCATCCAGTCAAACCGTCTTCTGGATAATCTACAAGCAGTGCGGATGAAGCAGTACCAATTTCAGGAGGAAGTTCATATTTTGCATACTGCCAAAAATTATCGAAATCCTCACAAAGACTCTCTCCCAATTGTTGAATCTCTACCACTCTTCCATGTTCAGGAAACCCTATATGTTCTTTCCAACGAGGCAAGTAATCTTCTCTCAATGATTTTTCACTGATCAAGGATTGGATTTCATCAGAAGACATTGTACTATGATCTAAATTTAGATTACTAATCCACGTGCTATTATAGGAGAGATCTAAATTATGTTTCTCGCACAGTTCATGGTATGTGTTAAGAACATAATTAAATTTAGCAAGTATTTTTTTATTGTTGAAAGCAACTTCCATTAGAATTTTATACCGCGTAGTTTCTCACTATTTATTCTTAATCCAGATTCAGATTTATCAAAAGCAGGACCGGTATCTTCCTCCATTAGTGTTTGTTCTTCTTGATCGATATCATATAATTTCATACGAGATCGATCAACACCAATGACAAATCTTTTATACTTATTAGGATCATTATATCTGTTCTTCAATTGCTTCACCATCATTTGATTCATGTCTGCAAGTTCATCGTTAGATATAAGAGCAAGCATTAGATCAGCAGTAGCAGGAAGACCAAATGATTCGGAAGTATCTTCTAATCCGGGATCAGAATTTCCATAACCTGATCGTGTGGTTTGCGTAGCAGAGAAAATAGGAAGGTTAAATTCTACGGCAAGACCTCTAAGTTCTTCTGCAATTGCTTTAATATAAGAATATGAATTGATTGCTCCACCCATACCTTTCATACGTGATGAAGAACAAATGTTGAGATAATCTATAAAAACAATATCAGGTTTGAATGTCTTTTTCAATTTTAATTCGTTGAGTAACGCACGAAAATGTCCAGTGTGTGCTTGTCCAGTTGGATACTCTTTGATAATCAAGTTACCATTAGTCTTAGACTTAATCTCAGAAACTTTATTGACAAACGTTTCTTTATCCATGCCGTCTAACCTATCAATAGGCATGTCCAATAGGTTTGCATCAATGCGTTCTGCAATACGTTCTTCTGCCATCTCCATCGTAATGTAGAGGACATCGTAACCAAGGGAAAGGCAACTAGCGGCGTGATGACACATAAAGAGACTTTTACCCACGCCCGTACCTGCCAGTGCGATGTTCAGAGTCTTATTAGGAAGACCACCTTTTGTAATGGTGTTTAAGTATTCTAGATCAAAGGGAATACGTTCTTCTTGCTCATGGTAAAAGTCAAACCGCTCTTCAACATTAACTAGATAGTCATGACCTACATTAGTATCAAAACTAACCGCTAGTGCCTTTTGTAGCAAATCTGGGATAGAGTTTTTAGATAAGACGGTACTCTTTCCGTCAATAATATTGATCGATTCAAAGACGGCAAGATGTATTGCACGTTCTTGACACCAGTTCTCGGTCTCATCAACCAACCATTCTACATTCTCTTCCTTACTATTAAAAATGTCAGGTATAATATCTTGTGCATGTCGATCCATTTCAGGATTCAAGTTTAGTTCTTGAACGCTGAGAACAAAAGATTCTTCACTAGGTAATTTATTATACTTTGCTACAAGATCTACAAGAACAATAAACAATTTAGCATAGACACCATTGAAGTATTCTTTCTGAATAAAAGGCAAAACCTTTCTCATGTATTCTTCATTGGTTATAATGTTTCTTAAAACAATCTTTTCAAAATCAATTCTTATCATTTAATTTCCATTGTTCGATATGTCTTTCTACGACTACTCCGCCCCAATAAAAACGAGCACGTTTTTTATGTCGAGAGATTGCTTGCCACCATCCGGGTTCACTCGAAAACATTTGTTCGTTATCAAGTAATTTTTTAGCATCAATTATATCATACATTTCGTAAGGGTGCAAGATTAAATAATCAGGTATGCCGTGGTACCCTTCGTAGTGCATGATACCTATTTTTCGTTCATCCATCAAATAGATTTTAGAATCCCATGATGGAACACTTCCAAAAATCCTTTTAGTATGTCTGTCTCTTCGATACTCATAGTTAAAACCGAAAGGTCTTTGAGTTTCATAACACTTGTTAACAAGATATCTGAAAACATGTTTAAGATTAACTGCAATCTTAACATCGTATCTTGCTCTAATAACAACATCATATGTTTTGTTTTTTATAAGATTATAAACGGCATTGTAGGCATAGAATTGTATAACTCCTCGTCTTTGTTTTGACATGAACGATTTACTAAGTCTACCATTATCATGTGTATCGTGTACTCTTCGAAAAGGTGTAGACTGAACAAAAGGATCGTCAACATTCTCGTATAAATTATAGTCGGGATTAGGTTCGGAAGTGGTTATTAAAGGTTTGTATTCTTCAAGTTCTTCGTTATATTGATGCCAAGTATGGTAATAAAAGTCAGCATTATTAAAAACTTCTTTATAATCTGAAATGTTTTGTTTAAAACGGTCTCTTGGAATACCCGAAAATAAAACTGCTACTTTCATTTATCATCGCTTGTCACTAATCGGTTTTCTGCTTCTGCTCGTTCTAAAACATCTTCTAAAATCTGTGCTGCAAAGTCTTGCAATTCTATGGTATCTTCTGTCAGAGTATCATCAGGAGAGGACACTACTTTAAAATCGAACGATAAATGCTCACCGTCTTCCATAAAAGCAACTCTACCAAAAGAGATTACGGTTTCAGGAAAATCACCTTCTAGGATTCTAACATGCCATGCTAGTTCGTTCGGATTATTTTCTACTGGAACCAATTCATAATGAACACCTTCGCTTACTTTGTCCAGATCAATCATCTTCAACCTCGATACCAATGTCTACAACTTCACTTCCAATCGTAAATGCTTTTCTCACATAGTCTTGGAATTCTTGATCCTCTAATATAGCATCCCAGAAAGATTTGTCAAGTTCTTTTTCACGATACTTTTTCTCTTCTCCTACTTTTTGATACCATCCATTAGATGGTTTAACAACATGACCAGATGCTAGTGCGACATCAAGAAGTCCAGACATCTCATCAATACCACCTTCCCATGATACAGAAATAGGAATCTTACTTTGCTCTTTTACATAACGAGACTTCTCTACCTTGATCACAAAGTCATAACCTGTGACCTCGGTACCAGTCTTGTTCTGTCTGCGACCAATAATCCAAATCGTGTTAGCACTGTAATAGATACCCGTACCACCACCGACAACATCTTTCGGAAACAATCCGATCTCTTTGTAGGTATGATTAACAGCAAGCAACGGAATGTTTTTCATCGCAAGATAAGGTGTGACCATGCGGAACAAACCTTTGAATGCCTTTGCACGAGACATGTCTGCAACAGACTTCTCGTTCATAGTGTCTTCTAATTCCTTTTTAGAAGCAAGGTTGCCGATAGAATCAATTACTACGATAACATCATCATCTTTATCAATCTCTTCTAGTTGACCTACCAGATCAAACTTCAACTGTTCGGCATCAGTAATAGGCACATGCAATACTCGTGACGTATCAATACCAAAGTTGTCAAAATAAGATTGTGGTGAACCAAACTCTGAATCATAGAACAACATCACCGCATCAGGTTTCGCATCGAGATATGCTGCTGCCATCTTGAGTGCGAACGAAGTTTTGAAGTGCTTAGAAGGACCTGCTAATACCGTGAGTCCGGGTGTGAGTCCACCATCAAGTGATCCGGTGAGTGCAACATTGAGCATAGGAACGTCAGTTTGTACCACTTCTTTCTCTTGAAAGAATTCCGACTTATCCATCTCACTGGTAAGTTTAATCTTGGAGTTCTTTTTAAGTTTTGCCATTAGCGACATAATAATTCCTTTAATTCTGTGTATCCACCAACTGGAACACCATCTACTTTAATTTGAGGAAAAGTAGTAGCACCTACAAACTCTGCTAAGATCTCTTCCTTTGTGAAGTCAACGTTGTAGGTTTTGTAAGTGAAGTCAAGATGCAACTCGTCGCACAAATCTATTGCCGCACTACAAAAACTACAATTGTCTTTACCCCAAATCTCTACCTTCATATCAGTCCTTTAAATTTTTAAAGTTGATACACTCATCGATCAAAGGCAGTTTATCAGTTAATCCTACAAACAATCGAACATCTTTGTTTCTGTATTCACCTGCAAAACTCTTTGCTTTTTTGTAAGTAACCTGATCTCCAAGTCTTGCTTTCAAAAAACTAGGGATTGTGTTTGTTAGATTTGTATTATAATCTTCACACATTTTTTTGATTATATTGAAATTGCCATAAGTATCATTGACAATATAATCATGTGCTTGGTTCCAAAAAGTTTGCGTAACTGCTTTCTCTGCTGAGATCATCAGTTTAGCAAGAGCAACATCCCACAAAGATCCTTGATAAAATTTCCTTGATAACATACTCATACCGTTTGACAAGTTGGAAATATTATTAACTGCTTTTTGAGTGCCACCAGCAAAGAACACTTGTGATGCTAACATCTCATCTAGGTTATCGTCACAAGAATCCTCCGGACAATATACAAATCTATCAGGTTCAACAATAACTGCGATCTTACTCAAAGTTTCAATCGATACGGTTGTTTTCAGAACAATAGAACACTGCATTTGTGATGATATTTTTTTAACAGCATTGACGATTTCCGCATCTTCTATTTCATCATTATCATTTAAAATTGTATCTAATGTAATGAACACTAGATGTGTGTTCGGAAATTCCAGAAGGTCATCCACTGTATCATATTCGCTCATGTTGATCGCCTGAGTACGTAGTGGAGAACCGTACATGATCTGAACCAGTTTAGATAGATTGGTTCTACCTAAAATTGAAACATTAAGATCTGGTGCAGGATCTTTTTTATTGTCCATTGGTGGTAAATCAACTTCATTAGGATCAAGAGTTTCCTCGACATCTTCAAACTCAATCTCTTCAACACTATTATCACTCATATTAACTCCTATATTGTTTTATAAACGTATTCAATTGCTCGATCTGCTTCACGTTCTAATGGTCTATTATCATACCACAATCCATTGTCTGCGTCAAGTTGTCTACACATCTCTGCAATTTCTTTTGCCGATATATCATATTCGTTCTTCAATGCATTTCCTGCAATTGCTATCATGATCTGATACATTTTAGAGTACCAACCAGTCTTAGTTATAACTGTGTACTCTGCCCCCAATCTCTTAGGGAAAAAGGGACAGTCCCGATAAGAAGTCCAAGAAACATCTCTTGTAAGTTTAGACTTTCTATATTCAAGGACTTCGTTCCTCATAGATTCGGGCAATCTATCTAGGAAGTTATCACCGCTCAACTTTGTATATGGATATGCTTCCATAAGTTCAATCGGGTTTATGTCTTTACCTTCATTAGTAAAGTAAAAATTAAATGCTTCTGGATATTGTGCAGGGACATAATACATCCTAGATAAATCTTTCGTTTGTTCATCACCACCAAGACTCTTGAATCTTTCGTTTAAAGCAAACCAAAAGTGTGGAATATTTTCTGCTTCAACTTTTATTGAAGTCGGGAAAACCAATCTGAATTTGGGTTGGATAGGAGTGCTACTAGCGGTTGAATAGCAGATGAATTTATACTCTCCACAGATATGTTGAAGCGATTCGCCAAGGTCATTAAGAGGATCGAAATCATCAATATCCATAGCACACCAACCGCCCCATTCCACAACAGTTTTATTAGACCTTGTACTACCTTCGTGGTAGATAGCAGGACTAATAAGAGGACTAGAATTATTTCCACCTTTTTCTCCGGGTTTCATAGATAGATTAAGAAACATTTTCTCAAACGACTCCCAAGAATCGTGAGTAAGTTTTCTACTGGTTTTATTATCAAAAGTATTTTTGAATATAGTAAAGGAATACATGAGTTAATTATACTAGAAAAATAATTTATTGTCAAGCAAAGAATGCTTCCAAGGTAGCAACTGGTTCTGCCGTCCAACCAACTGCTTTTAAAATAGGATCAAGAGGATCCAAGAAAGTTTTAGAGAACATTTTATCATAGTCTATCTTAGGATGTACTTTGAATTCGGGAGGAAGTTGTCCTGAAAAACTGATGACATTCTCTTTCAAATGATTCGGGACTTTCAGATAAACAAATTTAATCTTCTCGCCGTCCTTGATCGATTCGTATTTCTGAGTCAACCCATTTTCTTTCAGGTAGTGATTGAATAACAGTGCTCCACGCACGTGTATCGGAGTTCCCTTACCATAGATGGTTCGAGCATCAGCAAACTTATTCACGTCAGAGACACCTCGTGGAAACGAGATCTGTTCAACCGGAAGTGTCTTGAAATATGATTTGAAATCGGATATGAATTTCTGAGTATCTTCTTCTGAACCTTTGACCAAGATCTGAAACAATTCTTTAAACTTGTCTCGTACAACCTGTGGGGTACTCGACTTGACTGCTTCAATACCCATCATCTTCAACTTGGGTTCAGAAAAGCGAACACCCTCACTGTCATGGACGTTTAATATGTAGCGTTTCTTTGCCATCCAAATACCACGATCTGCAATCACCTCACGTTTCATGACCATGCGATTATCATAGGCACCGGTTTCATCTGCCAGAGTTTGGTAAGCATCGGCAATTTTCGTTTCAAAATGTTCGCATACTTTATCGAGAAAGTTTATAGGATTAACAGGTTGATGTTGCTTAACAAGATCCGACATTGTGATGTACACAGAGTCAGTATCGATTGCTATCACGTAATCTTCTTTTGTACCCAATATTTCTTGCATCTCATCGTTAACTGCTTTCTCTGCACATCTGATAGCTCTTTGACCAGACAAAGTAATACCTTCGGCAATGCGTAGATCAAAATATCGGAAGTATTGATTTGCCAATGCACCATAGAGAGAATTCATCAGGATTTTAATGCCCGTCTGCTCAGTGTCTAATGTATCAATAACACTTTCTAGTTTAGGATCTTTGGTTTTCTCATACTCTTGTTTTGCTTTAATCATATCTTGTTTAATCAAGACGCGATTGTTATAAAACTTTTTAATAACCTTGGGAATAATACCTTCAATATCCGTTCTATATCGAGTTCCGTTAGCAGCAACACAATTACCATCCATGTCTAAGGTTTCGGGAGACATGTTATATTGTACAATAATGTTAGGGTACAGCGAATTTAAATCAAATGAGCATACGTAATCATGACCACCGACTGCGGGTTCTTTTACGTAACCACCAGCAATCTTAGTTTTACCCTGATCTATTCTAGCAGGAATAACAATATCGTTCTTTAACAATTCGTTGTATATTACTGCATCCCATATTCCAGTAGTGCCTAATGCTTGTACTAAGTTACATTTTGCATTATACGACATTGAGCAAATGAGTTTGATGATGTTAAGTTTCTTATCAAGACGTTCAACAAGGTCTGTGTCTTTGATGTTATAGTCGATAAACTTCTGATAGTCTTCTTTATACAGGGTGTGCAGATTACCGTGCTCTTCATAAGACAACTTACGCTCACCAAGAACAACATTAGCAATATGATCTAACTTGTATGATTCTTGTTGACCATAAGTGTTCAATGTAAACTTCTTGAACAGATCATAGTAATCAAGAATGTTAATACCGTCGAGGTCATATGCAACCTGCTCTCTACCGCCAAGAGTTCTGACATGACGTTCTTTCACATGACCCCATGGTGACAACTTATCTGCTACTTCTTTGCCAGCAATTGCCAAGGTTCTGCGATAGAGGTAAGGTATATCAAAAAGATTAACATTCCATCCAGTGACAACATCAGGGGTATTGACTGAGGATCCCCACCACGACATAAAAGATCTCAACAAGTTGAGTTCACTGTCGCATTGAAAAAACTCTACGTTGTTTTCATTGAGTTCAGCATTGTACTCATGCAAACCCCACACATAAAAAGTGTCAGACTTGCTGGACTTAACGCATATTGCAGTGACAGGTTTTGATGCTTCTTCGGGACTGGGAAACCCTTCATCAGATTGAACCTCGATATCCATATACAACGTATCGATAAGAGACGTATCGTATTTCATATCGGAGGGAAATTTTTCAGCAATGAATTGCAACTGAAAATTATCTTGACCATGTACAGGAAACCCTTGTACACCTTGATACCGTTTGCGGAATTCTCCTGCATCCCTCATAGTATCAAACGTTATAGGGGAAACTTTTTTGCCATACAAACTACGGAACTTGCTGGGTTTATCAGAGTTCACATAAAGTGTAGGTTTAAAAGGGATTGTTTGGGAAACTCGTTCTCCGTTATCGTATCCGCGATAATAGATTAGGTTACCTTTGCGAGAAACATGCGTATAAAATTTTGTCATGTGTCCATTATAACATAATTGAAATAGAAGTCAAGTGGTCCGACAGTTTTTAGTGCTCGTTCCGTAGAGCAGGGAACGTCGGCAAACCCTCATAGATGGGTCAGGGGAGATGCGTCTCCCCCAGTTTCGTTACATGCGCTTAAGTAACACCCAAATCTTACAGTACCGGAATATATAGAGTGTCCATTGGGATACCTACATGATTCCAATCTGTGAAGAAAGGTGCTATCAGTCCACCAACAATAAGGGCGACGAACAGAACGATAGGAGTTGCCTCTTTAATTTTTCTGATCATCTCTTTTCCTTAATGTAGTAGTTACGACATTCCTGATGTGACTCAGCAATACCATCGAGAACTTCTTGAGCACATTTCTCATTGAGTTCACGATTACCGTTACTGACTAAAATTACACCCACCAACACCATTGCAGTTAGCACACCCATTATACGCTCCAACTAATTAGGATCATAACAGGCACTACTAAGAGTGCACCAAACAATTGTGCAATTGCGATCATTTCTTCTTTTTTAGAGGAGAGAAATTCCTCGTTTTTTACTAACGTTTTCATAAGTGTCCTTATTGAGAATTGATTTCTATTTTTCTCGGACGCTTCTCTTCGGGCAGTTCTACTCTGAGTTTAATCACTAGTAGTCCGTTGACGAATTCAGCTCCATCAACGACAACGTGGTCTGCGAGTCGAAATGTTTCCACGAATTTCTTCGTAGTGATTCCCTTATGAAGATACTCTCGGGTATCCTCTTCAGGGTTTCCCTTGATTACTAGTACACCAGGTTTTGCTTCGATGTCTAGATCTTTCTTTTTGTAACCGCCGAGTGCAAATTCCATGGCGTATTCCGTGTCAGAATATTTGATAATATTGTGACGAGGAAAACCCTTCTCGTTTGCTCCTGCGACTGTTAGTTTTTCTATCTCATCCCATACGTGGTCGAAACCAATGAAACGAGAGTGGGGGAACGAAAACACTTTTGTTCGTGTATTAACCATTGCTATCTCCTTATTAATTAAGCAAGATTGTTGTCTATCTTCCGCATCATTGCGCGAAGACACTAATATATATAACATATAATCTTTTAACTGTCAAGTTTTTTATGAAAATTAAACTCTTAGATAATGCAACATGTGATGCAGCAAAAGAATACATGTTTGATTTGTTAAATCGAAACCTTTTAGAAAACGAAAAGAAACATAGGTTCGGTCCTGACAATGATAAATCGTATAAACTTTATAGTGATGTTTTTTTCAGAGACATTGCTTTAAAAACGCAACCTCAACTTGAAGAAGCATATGGTTTTAAATTATATCCTACCTATACTTTCACTAGACTTTACAAAGAAGGTTTCATTTTACGTCCTCACGTTGATAGACCCGCATGTGAATACTCTTCTACGATAACTATTGCTTATGGAGATCGTGATCATCCTTGGGAATTTTACGTAGAAGAGAATAATGAAACCAAAGAATATATTTTAGAATCCGGAGAAGGTGTATTATACTCAGGACGTGAACTGCCTCATTGGAGATTCCCATTAGATAAAGGGTGGCAGATTCAAACTTTTGTTCATTACATTAAAATGCACGGTGATGTATACGACATATTAAAATACGATTATCCGGATTTTCCATTCCATAAACCCTTTCAAGATTTCATTATTGATGACAAGGGGATGTCTCATCTTAAACAAAACTAAAAAAATAAAGGTTGGAGTTTTTATCTCTGGTGTGATAAGAGAGTTAGAGTATCTTCCTTTTATTGTGCAAAATTTAAAAAGAGAAATGCCTTTTGCTGACATCATTGGTGGAGCATCTCTGGACTGTCTAGAAAAATACGGAAACCTCAATAAAGAATTGGGCATTCACATTGACTATGCCGATAACGATGGTGTAGATTACAATCCGTACAGCGACAATTCTGATTTTTATGACCATTATCAATGGAATAGAAAATTCGAATACTTTAAACCAGCAAGGTTTCCTTTTGGTGGTGAAAACGAAAGGCAAGCAAATCAGATAAGAATGTTATTAAGACATAATGATCTTGTTAAACAGTATGGAAATAATTTTGATGTTATAGTACGGGTTCGATGGGATCATGCTCTGGGAAGAGACCTACAATTATACGACTTAATATCAGAGTGTTATAAACTATCATCTACTGTATCTTTGGCACAGAGACCTAATTATAAAGTTGATATTTGTCGAAGAATGATGAGTTATGACAGTTTATATCAAAGACACATCGGGTATCTTCCTGTTATGAGTGAAAATCCAGACAATGACGTTCACCTTACTCTACCCGATACACCCATGATGGTTGACTACGGTCTTCTTATGCACCGAAGTAATCTGTGGGACACAGATATGGTAGACGATTTCCATAGAAAAAAATCTATACTCCCTGCTGAATTTGGATGGTACCAATTATTATTTGAGCATGTAGAAAATGCTAGATACCGACATTGGGATGGTGGCGCAGGTATTTTCAGAGCACATAAGAAAAGGTTTAAATATATCAACCCAGAATATTTTGGTTAGAATTTACTTCCTATGTTGTACTTCGGGCACAACTCCCAGTCAACCTTTTCTTTATGCGAAAGAATTTTTATCTGTCTTAAAGGTGCACAGTTAGTTACCTTTGATTTATCTAAGATAGAGATAAGACCCCAGTCTGATAATAACGTAGTGATACTGTTACGTCTTTCTACATCATTTTCAAGAAGATTTGTTTTTTTACCGTCTAATAAAAATAGTTCTTTGAAGTGAACAATAAAATATCTTCCCTGCTTGTGTAGAATATGGCAGGACTGAAAAAGTTTATTTTCTTTGCGTGAAGCAACTCCAATACGAGTCAAAGTTTCACGAATTTTTAAAAAGTCATCTGGGTGATTGATTGTTATTTCAACCATATCAAATGGTGACCATACTACATTATTTCCTTCCACCTTTACTCACCTTCCTTATAATTATACTAATTTGCTCTTCCGTGAGGATGCTCATTACATCTAATGCTTTCTCTTCACTGTAATTATAATATTCTTTTACGGCAGATACTACATCATCAGATTCATATTTTTGCCATTTCGAGAATCGTTTTCGTTTTCTCAGTATATTTATAAAAAAATCATATTGTAGTTTGTTATCAAGGTGGTGATGGAAGTTCATCTCATTAGCTAACAATGCGCTGTCTTTAAAGTAAGACAATGATCTGTTAGTTAAGAAAGGAACATACTTACTTTCGTTCTCTGGTGTCATCATATACTTTTTGGTATGACTAACAGAGTTTACAAATTCAAATGGGTTCATTGTTCTTTTCTCACGTTAAAAGCAACACACACGCGCTCACTGTTAGGAACTACATTAGGAAGCACCCCATGTTGTACACGTGACCCAAAAAGAACCATGTCTCCGGATTTAGGTTCTACTTCAATTCCTGCTTCGGGAAAATATATAGACCCGCATCCGGGAGTTGTTTTTAAATAATATACCCCAGCATACTCTGGAACTTTTCCGTGTCCGTGAGGACCACAAGATTCACCATCAGCATAGATGAGACCCCAAGCACCGTCTTCAATATAAAAAACCCTATCATCTACTCGATCAATTGACGTTATGACCTTTGTGACCATCATTGCTAAGTGACGTTTTAAAGGATCAAACTCTTTTGACCCCCAATGAGTGGGTTGATATACACGACAGTATGCTCTTTCTAATCTAATAGAGGTTCTATCTTGTGAGTAGGAAGCACCTTCTCGTATAGATTTCTCCCACTTATCTGCCTGTGGCATATTAATAGAAGATAAACATATGAAATTTGGTTCGTCTGATAGAATTTCTGTCTTAGGTAAATTCGACACTTGCCATAACCTCTGTCAAACATGCAACCAAATTCAATTCATGATCAGCAACAAATGCATTTTTATATTGATAGTCTGCAAGAATCAATACCAGTTGTGGTATGCTAGAACTGTTAACTCTTTCGTACATACTATTATATAGATTACGAAAGATCACACTAGTATCTACATCTACATTATTAACAACCCATGTTCTCATCTTTTTAAAATCTTTGTTTTTTAAAGACGAGAAAAGATCGTCATAGTTACCATTACTGTCATTAACACGAATATCAAGTTCGCCTGATATGGAATGACGTTGTAACTCGTTAAGCACTCTCCGCCAATCAGGTGCATGTTTCATAATCAGACTAGCAATTTTATCATCGTCATCAGATGAAACTGAAACACCTTCCTTAGTTAGTATTTCTTTTGCTCGTGTCATCATCTGACCACACAAGACTGCCATGTCTTTCTTGGATGTATTAAATTCATACACACCACACCGAGAATGGAGTGGTTCGATAACACGATTCTTAAAGTTGCAAGTGAGAATGAATCGGCAGTTATCTGAGAATTCTTCGATGAACCCACGCAACGCAGGTTGTGTCGATTGAGGATTCAGATAATCTGCTTCGTCAAGGATGACACACTTACCGTTTCCAGACAAGGAAATCGTTGAGGCAAATCTTTTAATCTTACCTCGAAGAGTATCAATGTTACCGTCCTCTGAACCATTGATCACAAGGTAATCTAAATCTAATTGCTCACATATTGCCCGAGCAACTGTGGTCTTACCCAGACCAGCAGTGCCCGTAAACAACATGTTTGGCAATTCTTTTTCAATTAAAATAGATTTGAATGTATCCTTTAACGTGGGTGAAAGAATACAGTTATCTATTGTTGAGGGTCTATATTTCTCAACCCAAAGGAACTCATTTGACATTTATTACTCCATACATTATATAAAAAAATCATTCGAGGAGAAACGTCAAAAGTTATTCAGCGGGAGGAACCTCAAAATCAGCATCAGCAGTTTCTCCTGCGATGCCTTGCTCAGTTTCAATCAACTGAATCAAAGCAATGCACTGATCTCTAAGTTGTCCAATTGTGCTAAGTTCTTCGCCTCGGAATGCTCCGCGAGATGTCATCGTATCGACAACTGCAACGGTGCTTCGGGTGATTCGATTAGCAAGGTCAATCATTTCACTATTCATTTTACTCTCCATAAGTACTAGTTTTTTCAAGTGCTACCCAATATTCAATAGATGATTCTCTATTAATAAAATGAGAGATACGTGACTTAGATATATTAACATCATAATCACCTTCAATCATTTTTAGGTTTTTAATATCAAATACAAAATTGAAATTGGCATCTTTAAATGTACCATCAACTGCGATGTTGAAGGCATCCGAAGTTGGATCACGTTCATCCTTCACAATTAAACATACACTATTATCTATACAAGATACTGATACTTCAGAATGATTCATAACTCCTGCGGCACGTTTGATTAATGATAGTGTTCGTCTATCAAGCACAAACGATACATCTGTATCTCTCATTACAACATCCTTTGTAGGGGAGGTAAGAATCTCGGGATCAGAATAATGATATTTGATCTTGGTCCTTCCAACCGAATCAGATATTGTAACATACCCATCTTCAAAAGACAAATCCGGTGTGTCAACCAGACTTAGAACTGCTAAGAACTCATTCAAGTCAAAGATACCAAAGGTCTTAGGAAATTCGACATCAACAACAGATTTGCTGACAACAGATTTGCCTTCTGAGATTGTTTTGATAACGTTTCCGTTTTCAATAACGATGTTAGGGTTAATGGTTGCAAAGTTTTTTAATACTTGCATGGTCTTTTCTGTAAGCATCACAAAGGTTTCCTCATAAGTTTAGATTAATTATACATCTTTTATTGGTGTGTGTCAAGTTTATTATGGACCCCATGCCCATCCGACTAATGATATTCTTTGTCCTTCTGTAACAGGGGTAACTCGATGATAAGTTTCGCTAGGAAATAATAGCATAGTTCCTGTGCGATTAAGGTTGTTGACAGTCTTAATAATTGGATTACCCTTCCTGTCAAGAGCAGAAAACATTTGGAATTTACCTCCTTTCCATTCCGATGGATCATTTAAAATTATACTAAAACTCAATTTTCGAGAGTAGGAATATAAGTCAGTTGTATCTACGTGCCAAGAATAATGTCCACGTTTCTTATACACCCCTAGTTGAAAAAACTCGCAACTATCAACTTTAATATTCCAAGGGTTATTATTGACTATTATATTTTCTATTTTATTTTTTAATTTGGTATGTTTAAAATAATATATTTCGGTGTCTCTAACACCTCTTTCGATTTTTCCTGCTCCAAGTCGGGGTTCAGATACCCTTTCTGTTTTATAAACATATTTTAGAATACCCTTGCATTCTTTTTGTGTTAATATGTTAGGGACTACGACATAAGGATCTGTCCGTGTGAAATTAACTTTGTCTTTATCGAAATATGGTCCGATTGCACTCATGCTATTTTACTGAAATTTTTACTTTTAACAAACTCAATTTTACGATCGAATTTGTTATCAAGCAGTTCTCCTTTATGTGATATAACAAAGACATTAGTGCTATCATCTAAGGTATCAAGAATCTTTAATAGGTTGTCGACCCCATCCGCATCGAGAGAACTGTCAAAAGTCTCATCAAGAATCAGTAGATTGGTGGCGATACTGTTCTTCATCTTAGCAACCTGCCTCCAAGTAAACAGAAGTGCTAAGTCGATGCGTTGCTTTTCACCCTCGGAGAAACTATCATAAGAAAACGCATCACGGTGTCGCGAGCGAATTGTTTCTTTGAATGCCTCGTCTAGGTCAAAATGGACGTAGAAGTCCAACACTTGAAGATACTGGTTAGTCAACTGATTGATCACAGGCAGATACTGCTTGATGATCTTAGTCTTAATACCAGTGTCTTTAAGTAGTTCCGTGATTACATTGTTGTATTCACGTTGTTCTGCAAGTTCGTGTCGTTCGTCTGTGAGAACACTTTTCTTATCTTCTTCACTTGCGAGAGTATCTCGTGCTTCGGACATGCTATGTACACCTGTTTCGAGTTCGGATAACTCACCCTGTAAAGAATTAATTCTTCTCTGGGTCCAGTCAACTTTTTCTCGTAGAGTTTTGATAGCACTGTATTTCTCATTTTCAACATCAATAGAAGTTTGAAGAGTTTCTTTCTCATCAGTCAGTCCTTTAATTTTATGCTCTGCGGCATGTCTCGCTTCTTCCAGTTCATCCCACTTGTGCTTGGCGTTCTGTACCTTATCCAATCGGAAGGTGGTTTCGATGGTTTGTTGACAGGTGGGACAGTCTTCGTTGTCTTCATAAAACAAAATCTCTTTGTTTGTTGCTTTCTGCTTAGAGTTAAACTGAAAGACATACTTACCAATCTCATTGATTTTTTTATCGAGACTTTGTTGTCGCTGTTGTAGATCTAACAGCAGAGTGTCTTCCCATTCTGTTACTTGGGTGTTAAGGCGGGCCAACTCTGATTGTTCCTCAGCAATTTGATCTAACTTTTCTTGCTTGGCAGTTTCAGAGATTTTTGTTAACTCACACAGGTGACGCTTCTGTGAGTCTATCTTAGTCTGGACTAACTGCAGTTCATGCGCGTTACCAGATATAGATTCTTTGAGTACAGATGTTTTCTCTTTTAGAATACTATTCATCTTAGAGAATACATTAATGTCTAACAGATCTTCGATTACATCACGGCGATGCTGTGCGGGGAGTTGCATAAAAGGAATAAAACTGCTACTCCCCAGCACAACAATCTGGTGAAATGTTTTATGATTTAATTTAAGAATATTTTGTTCGAGTATTTTCTGATACTCTTTGGCATGAGAGTCTTGATTAATCATGGTACCATCTTGCCAGATCTCAAACTTTGCTGGTTTTAACCCACGTACAATCTTGAATTGTTGTCCTAGTGCTTCAAAAGAAACTTCTACCACGCAATCTTTATTGTTAACACTATTAAGTAACTGTGGTTTATTTACGTTGCGGTGTGCCTTACCAAAAAGCGCAAAGGAGATTGCGTCGAGCATTGTCGATTTACCAGAACCATTATCTCCAACTACCAAAGTTGATTTTTTATTGACAAAATCTATATTAGTAAAGGAGTTACCGGTTGATAGAAAATTTTTATAACGTAATTCAGTAAATTTAATCATACAACTTCTAAGGTTTGTGCCTCAATCATTAACTCGCGAACTTGTTTTTTAATGCGATCTTTGCTCAGATCAGTATCTACCGCATCAATATAAGTATACAGCAGATCATCAGTGCTGTCAACATTTATTTTAGAATCTTCTACATTAGATCCTACAAAGTCTTGAAAGTTTTCAGCAATTTGTAAACCATGAATTTTTTTGAAATTAATTCTGTCTAAGAACTTTTCGAATTCTGCTGGTTTTGTTTTATTGATAACGATAACTTTAACAAACTTGTTGTCTAAGTCTGACACATCAACAAGATGCATATCTCGTTCTTTATCGTCGTATAATATTTTTTCAAAGATAGTGATCGGATTTTCAACTGCTTTTAATTCTCGTGTATCCGTATCAAGCACATGAAAATATTTACGATCATTAACATCAGACCACATGAATTCCATCTGAGATCCAAGGTAATGTATGTTGCCGATGGTAGATTTGGTATGGAAGTGACCAGAAAGAACAGTTTCAAATCTACGAAAAATAGAAGGGTCCATGCCATCGTGACACGGAACTCCTGCTTGCATTTCAAAACCGGTAAGTTCTAAATGTGCTCCAAGAACATCTGCTTTACAAGTGTTGACAAAGCGTGTAATTTTGTCAGTGTTTTCCGAATTAATCCACGGGAGTAATGCACATTTTAATCCATCGTAATTCATTACAGTAGGTTCTTCCACAATGTTCACCTCGTTCATATAATGCCCGAGTAGTTCTTTGAGGGAGTTTAACTGATTGGTGTTTTTGTAGTAAACATCATGATTACCTGGGATAATATCCATATGGATCCCACGATCCCGAAGTTGATCAAGAAATATGCGGCGATTGTGGTTAAGTGCCTTGAAGTTAATTGAAGTACGGTTTTCATAATAATCACCCAGATGGAGAATTTTATTTATGCCGTGTTTCTCTAAATATGGAAAAAATATTTCAGAATAAAATCGTTCTTGATAGTTCATAAATATTTCAGAAGAATTACGACACCCGCAATGAGTGTCGTTTAGTATTGCTACTTTCATATTAGTCCACCATAAATTCAGTGAGATCAGAGTCTACATGTTTAGTTCTTTTTTTACGTTCTTTTTTACTGTAATCTTTTATGTCTTGATCCTTATCTTTCACTACGTCAATTCTCTGTCTCAGTTCATCTACGAATGCTTGTGTCTGTCTAGCAGCAGAATTTGATTCGAATTCTTCCGTCATAAGAAGTTCCAGTCCGGATTCAGTCAGATACTTGATCTTAATGTCCTGTTGCTTCTTCTCTTTCTGAATCCTACGTAGGAATGCGTACCAAGAGATCTGAGTAAAGTAAGCAAAAGCATTGGGTGCCTTGGTTCGAGTTGCTTTGTTTATGTCATAGTTCTCGATTGCTTTCAGACAATTCTCTACGGCATCCATCACCATTTCTTCCCGGTAAGTGTATCTAACAAAATTTGCTTTATGGGAAAGACCCTCCGCGATCTTCAAAAAACATCTTGCGATGTAATCTGGTATAATAGGTTTAACATCGTTATTATCAGATGCATCATTTGCAAGGGAGACGTAATCGACCACTGCTTGTGAAAATTGTGCGTTGTTAACGTAGTGAGGTTTTTCTTTTGGTTTCATAGAGTTCTGCCTGTAAATAATATATTATTATACACTAAAAATAAATGTTGTCAAGGGGTTGACAAGAGAGAAAAAGTGTGCTACCCTAGAGCTTAACTCGTACAGAGGATAGTATACTAATGAACTGTATCAGGAGGAGTGAATGGGATGACATTATTTTTAGGTTTTGATTCCTTATCATCCTTAGTTTTTGATGTTTTTTGATTTATAATATCAGTAGTCTTCTCTTTAAACTCAGCAAGTTCTTCTAATATTTCTTTAAGTTTATATGCTTCACGTTTATTAAAATCTGCAACTCTTTCTTTTGCTATTTCTGCCATGTCTTCGACTGCTGCGTAATATTGTAGAGCAAGCAAATCATTCGGTTTACAATTGCCAACAATTTTATTCGAATCTAAAAAGACATACTCATCATCTTTTTCAACATAAAGAAACCATGGTTTGAACATGTATATACGCTCTTCTCTATCAGTACTGATGTTGATATCCATAGCATTCTTAATGATAATAAAACCGTCTTCGTTTTCCCATTCCATAATCTCACATATAACTTCTTCACCAGTGATTAACTTGAATTGTTGAATAGGGAAATTGCTCATACATTTACTTCCGTAAGTTTGTAATTGAATTGTTCTCTATTATATATCTTAATTCTTTCGGCACAATGCCGCATTGTGAAATTAGGTTTTTTATTATGTCTCAAGTCATCAGCGATGTCATAGAGTTTTGTTGTCCTGCCATCATCTGACAATCGTAGACCTCTACCAATGGATTGTAACACCCTGATTTGCGATTTGCTGGGAGATGCGAATATAATATTGTGGATATTGCGTATATTGATACCGGTACTAAAAGTCCCCAGACTAGCAAGGACAATAGAATCGGTTTGCTTTTCAACAACACCTCTGACAAATTCCCTGTCGTTAGTTTTAGTTTCTCCACTGACATAATATAAGTTCCTGTTATCTTGAATTTTATCTTGAATTAATTCTTTTAAAACTTTACCATGTTTCTCAACTAAGTTAAAAAGTACGAGGGTGTTTCCTTCGAGCGAACATGTCAAATTTCTAATAAAAGTGTTTCTTTTTTTATTGCCCACTAGAAAATCAATTTCTTCTTGGTAAGTAGCATTACTTAACTGCTCGCAACGTTCTTGCCCGTGTTTCAAAAGCAATATGTCTATGTCCAATTTTGCTAGTTGATTTTTTTCTTGCAGCGTTGCTGTAGTTGTCACTTTGTGTACAGGTCCAAACAACCCTTCTAATACCATCTTGTTAGTTTCAGTACCATCTAATGTGCCCGTTGTACCAAAACGATACTCAGCATTAATTGCTTTGTTCATTATGCTCGACAAAGATTTTGCTTTAAACCCGTGGCACTCATCGCCAAACACCGCACCAAAACCTTCAAACCATTTTGGACCTAACTTATGAATTGATTGCCATGTAGTAACAATGACTCTCTTATTTGTTTCTTTATCTTTACCACTGTATATTTTATGCAACAAATCAGGATCAAAACCATATTCTGTAAAGTCGTTACACATCTGTTCTACAAGACCAGTAGTAGGAACAACGATTAATATTTTTTTATCGTGACTGTCAAAGTAATATTTCATCAACAAATAAATGATCATAGATTTTCCGGATCCCGTAGGAGATAACAGAACAGATCTTTTATTTGTTAAAGCATGTGTGAAAGCATCATACTGATAATCACGCGGAGCAAAAGGAAGTCCTAGTTGCGAAATCCAAGACATATTTTTGAGGTGGTTAATTTTATTTTTCTGGTGGGGATAACCATAACTACTATCTTGTGCTTCGACAGCATACCCCCTACGTTTTGCAAACGTTGTGATAGCATCGTAAAGACCTGCATTGATCTCACCGTTCATTCGGTTGAACAAACGAATCTTACCGTCCCACACTCGCCGCTTCACTGCTGGCATATACTTAGCACCGGGCACTTCAAAACAAAAATAGTCTGCCAATTCTTGTGCTATTGAACTAGCACAATTAACTTTTAACATACTATAATCTTTTAATTTTAACTCAATGGTGTCCACTAAAATCCCGCTTCAAACTGCTTCCATCTTATAATGTTTCCAATTGTTTGATGTCTCCATTTGAGATTTTCAACAATTTCTTTGGTAGTATCTATATAAGTTTTTAGGTATTGAATCTTTGCTTCACTTTCTACAAGTTCTGGATCTGCTTCAATGTAGTGTTCCATTTCTCCTTTCAATATTTTCAAACCATTAAAAGGATCAGGGTCCCAAGATAATTCCAATACCTCTTCATGAGAAAGTTTGCCGTTGTACCACAACCATTTATTTTTCATGAGTTCTTTTTGTTTAAACTCTGCTTGTTTTAATTTAAGTTTAGCATTAGATAATATGCCGAGGTATTTTGCGTGTAACTCTGGGGTGCATCTGGATGATTCGTCTATTGCCATCGGATCAATGCGACAGTCTTTTTGCCATTCAGCAAGAAGGGATTCTAAATTCATAATGTAAAACTCTGAGGAAATAATGTATTATATCATGAAAACGTAAAGTAGTCAAATTTAAATGTCACTGGAAATACAATGTATTCTCCGGTTGAGGTTGTGTTGAATTGAACGTCACCAAGAGATACAGGGAATGCATTGCGATACAATATCTCCTTGTTCGCATTGTTTGAGGAGGTAAGAATAGAGAGAGATATGTCACAGTATGACGTAGGGGTTTGTTCTTTGCCGTTTTGAAAACGTGCTGACGCGGGAACATGATTTTGATCAGTCATTCGTAATAACCAATCATAGATCTCCTTATAAGTTTCCATGTTCTCGTCCATAAGAACATCCATGGTAACGGTGCCGTTAACAACAGCATTTCCTGTGACACCCATGTTCACTAGTCTCTTGTATGCTAAATCAACTGCTCCCACTTCCATAGCAGGATGTTGTATTTGTTGCACAAAGTATTGCATGTGAGGATAAAACTCACGTGAAATAGTTAACCTAAATCCAGTAGGTGCAAGATGATTATAGTTTGATATTTGTTCTCCCATGCAGTTATTTATACACAAAAAAAACCCCGCCGAAGCGGGGTTTAAAACTTTTTATTGTTTTTATTTACAGGTCTTAGGCGAGGATATTGTCAACGCGGAAGATTCTGTAGTATTGGTTAGATCGAACAGCGGCCAATCCATCAGGTGCTGCTGCACCTACAAATGGGTTTGATGCCATGCCGTAACGAGTCTTAAACCCAATGCGAGGTTGGAAGTCTTCTTCACCAACCGCACGTACCATCTGGAGAGGGACGTAAGGACAGTAGAAAACACCAGCATCATAAGGATTGGTGCCTTTGTAACCAACAGTTACATAGTCAGCAACCGCATATGGGTCGATGAAGACTTTAGTGCGACCATTCAATACACCAGCAAACGTGTTGCCTGTGTCATCTACGTTCAAAGAAGTAGACAGAGCAGGTGCATAGTCAAGCATGCCAGCAGCAGTCAAAGCAGTAGCAACGTCTGATGAACAAACGATGATGTTACCCTTTCCGCGACGAGTTTCTTTAGCAATGACGTTACACTCACGCTCTAATTGAACCAACAGACCCTTGAACTTTTCAACAGACCAACGACCATCAGCATCAGTTGCTAAGTCGAAGATACCAGCAGTTTGCAGACCCGCTTGAAGCGACCCGATTTTTGCTTGTGAGTTGATAGTACGAACGATCTCACGGTTGATTTCCGTAAGAATTTCTGTTGACAAAATGTTTGCCAATTCTGTTTCTGCGTCAAGACCGTGAATTGCTTTCAAGTCTTGTGCGAGTTCAAGCGTGTAACTTGCTTTCAAGGCACGTGAACGAGCAGTAACAGTTGCTTTCTCAATGGTGAAACCCATTTCAGCAAAGTCAGATCCAGTGCTACCCAATGCTTCGGCATCAACCGTAGGCATAGCGGCAGACAGAGGAGGAGTTCCTAAACCAGTAGGAATGTAGGTGTCGCCAGAGTCAGCAAGGTCCGAGTCGTTGTTAGTGTCAGTAACACCAGAAAGACCAGAAGGTCCACGGTTACCAGCTTCAGTAGCAGAGTCCATATCGAGCGAAGAATCGCCTGAATAAGGAACGTGTGCTTCTTGGAACAATGCTTCGCGACCAGCAGCAGCACCACCACGAGTGGTCTTGTATACTGAACGCATTGCAAAGATAAGACCAGTAGGACCAGTCATAGGTTGTACACCAGCAAGGTCGTATGCCATCAAGTTAGGCATTGCACGACGAACGAGTGCAATCATTACGGGATCCCAGTTAGCACCAGTGGTGCCGTGTGATGAACCAGTTACTGCAAAGTTCGTGTTTGTAGGTGCTTCGTTGATCATGTTTTGCTCTGCAAAAGCATGCTCTTGGTTTTCGAGAACGGCTGCAGTCACTGCACGACGATGAGGATCAGTAATTTTACCTGCTGATTCTTCGTTCAATACAGGAGCCCATTTCTCGGTTAGTCTATCATAACTTTCCATTTAAATCTCCTTAGAGGTTTTCTTTAATGCAGACAGATATTGGTCCATCATAGATGAACTAACAGGTGACGCTTGTTCTTCTGTCCAATCTTCGTTAATATCTTGTTGGTCTTCTGAAACATCTTTCTTAAAGTATGATTCTTTAACTGTTTTTACTTTGCCTTCAAAAATTTCTTCTGATTCAAAGTCAAGTGAAGCAACAAGAGAGTGTAGTTTTTCTACCTGAGTGTCAGCAAGATCACGAGCAGATTCAGCAATAATTGCATCGCGCTGGTAAGTCTCTAACTTCTCAGACATTTCCATTACTTCGGCAGTTCTTTCGTTGAGTTTAGACTCTAACTCGTCAACTGATTCAGCAAGTTCGTCAACTAGATCGACTTTGGACTCAGGTACTTCGATGTAAGATTCAACGAACAAGTCTTTTAACTTACCCATGAAATCTTCAGCAACTTCAGTACGCAAACCTTGCTCAATAGCAAGTTGGTTTTCTTCCATCCATTGTTCAACCACGTAGTTGAGGTAGGTATCAACTTTCTCTACGATTCCATCACGGATTTCCGTGGTTTCTTCTTCGAGTTTTTCTTGATATTCATTTTCCAAACGCTCTACAATAGCAGAGACTTTGGAGTTAATAGCAGTTTCAAAAATGATAGCAGTCTTGGCTTTGAACTCGTCAGACAAAGTCTGCTCGCCTTCTACCAATGCATTCAGATCATCACTGAAGTCATAATCTTCAGAATGAGCAGGTTTGCCTTTACCATCACCTTGTGCCGCAGGTTGATCCTTAGCACTGAGTTTATCACCCTTACGTGCTTTCTGTTTCTTACCTGTAGTTTCTGCTTTGTCTACGGACGCAACAGATTCTTCTTCAGAACCTACTGGCATCTTTTGAGCATTTGCTTCCTCGATGTCCTCATCAGGAAGTTCTACATTCAAGTCATCAGACATATGTGTACTCCTTAAAGTTTTGTTTTGAGTAACGAGAGGAAATTTTTATACTCACGCACTTGCGTCTCATAGAGATACTTACGTGGAGTTTGTTTTATTTCAGTCTCCATTTCTTCAATTACTTGAGGTTCGATCACGCCATTATTCCAGACCCACTCAACACCTTCCATAATCCCATTAACGAAAGCTGCTGGTGCCGATGGATCTTGGACGATGTCTACCGTGTTCAGAAGAAAATCATCTTTCACGTACATCGTGCCATCTCTATTCTCAAGACTACCCATACCACGAGTTGACACGCCTAGTTGAACACCACCTTCAAGAAGACCTTTAACAATCTGCCCCATCGGAGTATCCAAAATTTGTGCCTTTCCTACCACATCATTACCATTCCATTCTAGTTTGGTAATGAGGTGAGAAACTTTATCAAGATTTACAGTAGGTCCTTCGGGATGATTTAACTCTCCGACTGATCTCTTCTGTGCTACTTGTTCGTTGACATATTTGTCAACTGCTTTTTCCATAATCGGTTTAGGATAAATCCGACCATTTCTATTTTTTGATTCTGCTTGTGCAAACACACCCTCAATAGCAAAAGATTTGGATTTACCGTCTTTCGCTTCTGTGATTACAGTTTCTATTGATTGGTCAATGTATTCAGCAATTAACTTCATTTACATTTCCTTTGCAAAAGCAACACCCATGTTCTCTGCTTCTTTCTGAGAACGATAACTGTCTAATTTATCACCATCAATATATGTGGTGAAACCTTTTTTATCTTTATGCACCATAACTGTGTGCTTATTAATTTTTTTAGAGAAAACATGATCTCCGGGAGGCATTTTTTTCTTCTCTCGAATAGATTTAAATGTTTTCATAAGATGTTCTTAATAAATTCATTAATGATTATTTATAATAATTTAATTTTCTACTTCTTCATCGTCAAAATCATCTTCTGATGCAAGAACTACTTCGTCCGGATATTCTTCTGGAGCCGCTAACTCTTGTTCTTCATCGTCAGGTTCAAGAACTGCATCATCCATCTGTGCATTATTAAAAACTGCACCTGCAATTTTTGCTTTCTGTTGATCTAATGCATCTGCTAACCTATCATCAACCATGCCAGAAAAAGTTTTTTCTGCCTTTGCAAAATTGTCTGCTTGAATTTGGTCAATAAAGTCTTCTATATACTTTCTATTTTTTTCTGCATCAGTAACAATTTCTGGCATGTTTTCATCTACTTCACTCATATTATATCCTCGCTATGTATGCTGTTTTCTTCAAGTTATCCTTGAGTTTCTTACCTGTAGTACCAGCAGTTTGATGCTCTTCAAGTATCTCATCCCACACCTGATCTGCGGCGGCATTTGCAATTGCCGTGACATCATCCGGTGTTATAGATGTTGCTAGTGCTTCTACAGTGATAAGTTCTACAATGTTTGATCTTTCTAGGGAAACCGATACACCTTCTGCAAAAAGATTTATGGTTTCACCTGCTTCCCTAGTATATATGTTGCCTTTAATAGTCAATGTGTAGGGTGACTTTCTAGCAAAAGGTTGTATCCTCCACCCGTTCTCTAGGAAGTATGTGACACCCAGATCTACTGTCTCAGTAATCGGGTCACCACCCACAACAGAGAATGCTTTTAACCATGACATAGGAGTTGGATATTCGGGTGACGAATCATTCCACTCTTTCCATGCTGAGTATAGATCTATTCTTACATCTAGTTCAGTGACACCTTCTGCAACAAAAATGATTTTGTTGGGTCCATCAAACGCAACTTTTTGATTAGGATAACCACCTGCTGCGGCAGTCTCCCAGTTCCACCAAGAACCATAGTTGAATATTAAACTAGGCATTACTGACTTAATTCTTTCCAAGTGAGATTGAATGTAACGAAGGTTCTTTCTGGACCAGATGCTCCACCAGGTTGTAACCCAAGATCGTCGCCACCAATAGGATTATACATGAATGTCCAAACAGGTGATTTCGGCGCAAGACCCCTAATGTTTCCGATAGATGCAACATCAAGTGTTGGTTGCGACCACCCAGAAGAATTAACTGCGCCTAATGTTGTCTTGTAGTCTTTGGGATAATTACTAACACCGGTTTTGTTGATTGCTATTAACGTGGTAGCAAGCAGACTGGTATTCGTCGCAGATGCTACGGTGAATGCCGTTCCACCCGCAACAGTATCATCGAGCGCCGCAACAGTTCTTCCGTGTAGATATATGTTACCGGCATCAGAATCATAGTCTAATACATATGCACTACCTATACCAGCAACTGAACACGAATCATCTTCAGAAATGCCAAGAGGAACAGTTGATGGTGTAAAGTTAATCACACGACAATCTCTATCGTCTTCTAGTGTCGTCAAACCACCTGCGGCACTATCATACAAGAATGCTTCGTTACCGTCGATGAACGAAAGATAATACGTGCCTGTTAATGTTTCTGGTCCAGTAGTTAGTCCTGAAACTCCTGTAATAGTAATGGGCGCACGATCCTCGAAGAAGTGAACGTTGCCGCCATTAAGTGGATTAGTGCCAACTTGAATACTTACTTTACCAGCACCGAAAGTAGAACCTACTAATGAACCCACGGCATTGTGATCATCTTGTGCATTGATATTCGCAAGCGGTTGTGATCTAAAAGCAACAAATGCTTCAGCATTAGGTCGAACAGCACCGTATTGAATATTGTCAAAGATATCGCCCATGTCCAACTGACCAACACCTTGACTTATGGGCACTCTGAAAATCTCAGGACCGTGTCCTACGTGATTTCCTTTTTGATTGTATATAGATCGAACACCACCAGTAACAGATGAAGACGCATTCTGCCCATCGTATTCCAATGTACTATACGATGGTGTATTGAAGTTTTCACCACGCAGTATACACTGTAAGAATACTCTAATTTCCCCGTCTGGGCGTGATCCATCTTGATTGAAACAATTGACATCCAATTTTTTAGGAGTGTATATGGTATGATTGTCTTGTCCGTTAGGATAACTAACAGATGGTTTTAAAGAAGTTAGATAGTATGCCCCTTGAGTAAAAGGAACACCTCTTTGCGTGGTGTTTTCATCAATTGCAAACACTGCGTCAAAATTTCCTGGTTTTCCGTATTCTTGAATTGGTTCTACATCTGCATCCGTCCATACCGTAGCACCCAAAGAATAAAAAGATCTTTCTGGACCACCTGGATCTTGTGTAATGTCAATGCGTTTCATTGCCCAACAGATAGGTCTTGCACTATTTGCTACCGCATTAGTAACCCAAGTGCCAGCAGGACCACCATTACCCATGTCCATTTCGTGACAAATAATTCGTTCACCACCAGCAAAAATACCCCAGCGAATCGTACCCCCGCCCAACTGTTGAAAGTCAATCCAGTATGCGTTTGCTTTGGTTACATCTAATGTAACACCTGATTTGTTTGTGGTTCCGCCTGTACCCAGAAGCGTGTCTCTATTCCAATTTGCCTGAGCAATAAAGTTTTCTGATTTATTGGCACTAACATAATTTGCATTGAAAGTGTGTCGATGAACAACCCCTAGTGATGTTCCGGCCAAACGAAACATAAATCCATCTGTTGCATCAAATGAACCCCAGTTCCTAACAAGACCCGCAACACCAGCATCAGGCAACCGTGTGCCCATTACAAGAAGGTTTGTTGATCCATAGGTTACTGGGTGATATAAGTGAGAAGTGTTTGTTGTTAAATCGTTGTCTGCTCCGCCAGAGGCATCATCTGCAACACTGAGTTTAACCCAACGTTTATCTGCTTCATACGTAGCAGACCCCGTTCCAACTTGAGTATTAGCAAATTGGTCAGGCAAAGCACTTTGCGAAAAGTTATACTGTGCGATTACCCTTGAGTTTGCGATACGTAACGCACCAAAACCATTAATCTCTGGAGCACCTTCACCAAAAGTAATTTGAGCAGAACCGAAGCGGTCAATATCAAGACCAAATTCTGGGTTATCAAACCCCATAATGTTTTGAGTAGGAACGTATACATCATAAGCATTAGTTACTGTTGCAATATCTGTCCCTTTGTATGATATGACAGCATCAACAGCAGGAACTAAATTTTCAAACTTGGCAGTTTCGTTATAGTGAACAGCAAGAATACCTGTTGCGCCATTGACATAATCTCCATGGACATGAACCTTGCCATTACCTCCGAAACCAGAGATGTCGTACAATTCTCCTGTTTTCCATACATGATCAGTAGAACCCCCAGGAACAGTGTTGAAGTTTCTGAACTCAATCTCGGCAGTATGTACCATGTACACACGGTCGCCAGTACTCTCCGGTGGTATCCTAGTAAATTTCTTTTCGCCTGACATTTTTAGATCCTGTTAAATTCTTTGTTAATAGTTCTATTTATACTGGTTATGGGTTAGAAAACACCCTATCTCGTCTCTG
>ENA-UOXV01001522-UOXV01001522.1-marine-metagenome-genome-assembly--contig:-NODE-1522-length-32267-cov-6.724295_pt1 | contig 32267 bp, 35 predicted proteins | sample MGYA00238165_ERZ766961 | MGnify/ENA primary metagenome ERZ766961 (study PRJEB28924, sample SAMN03173240) | marine metagenome | biome: Marine; feature: Water; material: Subsurface seawater | place: North... | reverse complement strand
GGGCCTTGGTTCGGCGAGATAGAATCTTGTGAAGTCAAATCGAACATCTCCGCCCGCAGGTCCTGCGGGGGCCGGGTTGGATCAGAAAATCTTTCCTTTAGCCATTCAAGGCGCCCCGTGGCGACAGTATTGGGCCTACCTCATCGACCCCGTGACTCGAAGTGCTGGAGATCAGAGAAGAATAACTAGCGCGGGAGTTAAAGTCACTCTGCCTCTTTGTTGTTTCGTCTGGCCCAGGAGAGGGCTGTTGTGCCCACTCGCTCCCCTCAAGCCCATTCGACAGCAGTGGGACCTTGCTGCTCGACATTACGCCTAAGTCAGCTTGCATCTGAGAAATGACCGCTAGCGGCATGGGGCCGGGGGGCGGGTCACTGCGACGGGCCTGCGGAGGAAAGTGATCAAGTCTTCTCGCGCGATCCAGCCGTCGTTGTTCTTGTCCATCTCAGCAACAAATTTTGAAATGATGGCCTTTTGGTGATTCCTTCGCTGGCGGCTGCTGCTGGATAGAGAATTTTGGCGACCAAGTGATGCGGGTTCCTGTGCCATGAAATGACCGTGTGGCGACGCAACTTCGGGCTGAGCTTTGCTGTCAGCAGGTTGCCTGTCACTAAGTTCCCCTTGATTCTGTGTCGCCGGACGCGGCCAGGAATTCGGCTGGGGCAAGGCGCTGTGGTTCGACGAATTTTCAGGTCGAGAAACTTCCTCGTCGAGCACTGTGGCGCCTTTGTCAAGTTGTCGCGCTGGATCCGAGTCCTCGGTCGCTTCAGATCCTGACTTCACGGGCGAAAGTGATCCCGGCTCTTCCCTCGGTGGCTCGACCTGCGCAGCCGCTTCCGATTCTTGCTTGAAGCTGTTTCGGCGCGTCTCGGCTGCCTCGTTCAGTCCGCTGGCCCATTTCATCGCTTGCTCAAATGTAACCTTTCCACTCAGCCTTCTGGGTCTCGCATGCGCTCCGCCGAAGAGCGCTGAGGCCCGCTCTTCCTCTTCTGACATTCAGAACAGCGTCTTATCGAGAACTGTGAGACGTGTACACGTTTACCACCAGCCGAGACCTTCCACCGCCACGGCCTGGCACTGGATTCTGGGCCCCAGAGGCCCCAGAGTTGCTGACCTTTTTTGGTCGGTCCACTTTTGTATCAAAAGTTGATCTCATGTCAGTCTGACGGACTCAGTCAAGCGCGGGCTATGCAGGCGAGACACGGCTTGCTCCTTCTCCTGCTGGCATCTGCCCTGCTTGCAGGCAGTGCGCGCGGACCGATCGAAAGCGCTGATGACGACGAAGACGAGTATGAACGGTCGCAAGATTCGGTAGAACCCGCGCACATCAACGCTGATGGGCTGCGCACTACCACCATCACGGTCTTCCCCACCCGCCCAACAAAACCTCGGGCGCCTGCGCTGAAAGCTCATCAGTGCAGCGAGTTCTGCAAAAACACGTAGACATACTTTCTGCAGCATTGCGGGGAACGCCCGCTGCGCGTGAAGCAGTCTTATTCGGCGCGTGGCTATAGCGCCAACCTGAACACTCCAGATGCGAGTGCGCATTCCATGAGCGTGTGTTACAAATTCTCACTGCTGGGCGCTTCACCAGGGATTTGTGGCGAATGAACAGTTTCGCAAGATGTTCAAAACTAAAGGTGCGATCTCAGACCCGCGGAGGGACGCACCCGAGAAGACGCAATGAGCAACCGTGGCTGCGCGTCCTGAAAAATCCAGGAATGACCCGCGCTGACTCGACTTCCTGGAGACAGGAAAAGTGCTTCGGGTGCTGCTGAATGGTGGAGAGCAGCAAGCCCCTGTTAGATTTGACGGATCCTTCTCCATTTACGAGGTGCCAGAGGGTGTGCACATCCTTGATGTCGATGCGCCGGGCTACTCCTTCGAGCAGGTGCGACTTGAGGTGCTCAAGCACGGGAAAAATGGTGTCAAGGTTAAGGCCATGTCACAGGTCGAGGCCACTCGCAATAGGGTGTTCCCCTATCCACTTAAGCTGGATCCCAAGGGACGGCAGAACTACTTCGAGCCAAGGGAAAAGTTTGACATCACCGTCTACCTGAAGAATCCGATGGTGGTGATGGGCATCGGAGTCACGCTAATGGCCTTTGTCATGCCCAAGATGATCGAAAATATGGACCCTGAAGACCTGAAGAAGTTCAAGGAGGAGTACAAGGACAAGAGTGACGGGGGCACTTCAGGCCTGTTGAAGAAGTCGCTTGCGCAGCAGTAGTCTGACGCACGCATTAGCGTGTCATCCATTACAGAAATGGCAAGGATTGGGCGTGCATTTAAGATAGGTGCAAGGAGGGGCGGTGGACAGGTGTGTGGATGAGAAGAAACGCAGGAAGAGAACGATCAAGATCAACGAAAAGTATCTTGTTGGTATGATGTACTGAGGGCTAGCACGACACCGACCCGAATCGTTTTCGCAGCGCCGTGCGACACTCTGCCCTGATGCATCACTGGCTGCTACCTTCTCGAAGTTGGAGTCTTACGCAGTCTACCGAAAGCATCTTAGCACGCTGCCGTTGATCTGAGGGGGGCAGAATGATATGGTCCTGTCCGCGTCAGGCGTGGCTTCGTCGGCTGGCAAGGCGTGATGATCAACCCAAGGCCCTTGGGCCAACGGTCAGTTGCGTGCACTTTTCCTCAGACCCGCTTCGTCGTCCTTCGCAGGTAGTTCTTTCCACCAATCCCCATCGCGTGCGCAAGGGTGTCGAGCTTCACCTCAAGCGCTTTCATGGTAGTCTCCGCCTACAATATGCGTAAAATGAGAGGCAATATAGGGCTTGAAACACACCGCGGGCGAGAAAACGTGGAACAAGAAGAACGCGTCAGCACATCTGTAGGAACTTGCCTGTACGCGAGCGCTTCGCTCCTCATGCAAAAGCTCCATGAACATCGCCTCCTTTCGCGATCTCTTCTCTCGCTCGTTGCTGAGCAGCTGCACAGACATACTTCCTCAATTTGCGCAGATAAGACAGTGCCCCTTTCAAGAACCTTGCGGATGGAGGCTCAAAGGGAAATTGCTTAAGCTTCAGAGGGGGGAAAAGGTCTCATACTACAAGAAGCTTCTCCGCTTTCTGTCGCCCTGAAAGTCCCTTCAGAGCGCTGTCGTCAAACTTCGTTGACATGGCTTCAAGCTTATCTAGTCGATCCTTGCGACCTGCGCCGAGGACATCCGCCGGGTGAAAATCGCGCATTTTGCTCGGACCTGCATGCCCTTTGCCTGGTCTCTGGGATAGGTTGCCCTGAAACTCTCAGTTCAGATCCAAACCGGAACCGGGGATCGAGGACCTGAAACCTGGAACCGACACCTAGTGCCAAAAACCAAGGTCCCAGACAAAATCTACGACCGTATTGATACTCGGGCGCGAGGAACAACCGAGTGCGTCCTTGAGAACCTGCACTTGCTCCTCCTTCGTGAGCTTGTCGAAGTGCCGATAGAGACTACACCGCCATGCCCGACCCATCAGAATCGTCGTTACGATGCAACACACAACTTAGAGTACTAAGAATACAACAATGTGAAATGCCATGCCCCCCAAAACTGCCACTCAGCGAGTGTACCTGTCACGAGACGCCGAGGAGAAGCGGCTTCTGGAATCGGCAGATCTGGCGGTTCTCGCTGACCTAACCGACCCGCCGTCTGGAACTGCTACTGCATTCCCTCCTGCCTTTGCGAAGGCTTCCGGGTCCTGCATTTCGACAAACCTACGACAAGAGACGAACAGAAAATTAATGAGCGTGGATGACGTTGCCGACTGATTGGGGTCCGCTCGGGAGGGCCCAGGCCCCTTTTGGGCAAGATTTTTCGTTGTACATTCAACAAGGTTTATATGATCAGCTGCAGATGCGAGAAATGGCAAGCCGCGATCGCAAGCATGCACCAAAGGCTCCCACAGCGCACTCGACCAGTGAAGCGGGGCAGGCTGGTGGACTCGCGCCCCGCAGGGTACTGCCACGCGGAACGGGATTCTACTTTGCAGCGATTCGGTTTTCACGATTGATGTTGTTTTTCCATCCAATGTCGTTGTTCCAAGCATTGTTTGTCTTCGGGCCGTAGTAGAATCCGCGGTTCGCAGTTTCCTTCCATGCCCCCGCCATGGCCAATACTCTAACTGTTAGGGACCCCCTTCTGTATTTCCTCAGCTTTTTCGTGTGAAACGACCCTCAGCAGGAAAATCGTCGGGGCTCAGCAGGAAAATCGTCGGCAGCTGGCCCCGAATGTTGCACAGCACTCCTGTAGATAGTTTGCTCGATAAAGACATCGAGGCCTCGATGGAGGAGGTTTAGTTCCCAATCTTCTGACTGCCCCCTCACGTGTTCTGCGATTCGGGTGTCCCAATGCTTCCGGAGCACACTTCCAAAATATTGAAGAGAGCGACGAATGCACCTCCACAGGTGCAAGGACGGGTTGCCGCTATTCGCCGTGCAGACCCCGCCACATGGCCAGGTGTGAAAGATCGATTTGGTGTGGTCGGCTTGGGTCTGTCCATTACCACATTGGAGGGCACGGAGCTTTGGGTCTCTGTCTCCGCACGCGGCTACAAATTGATTGGCACCCCTGGCGTCTTGGAAGAAGCGGTGGACTATGAGAGTCTCCACGCGCTGTTGGCGGAGCGTAGCTCTGCTTACATTGGCAAATTCGCAGGTCTGAGCCTCCCTGTGACAGGGGTTCGACTCTCAGCAGTGCCTTGCCAAATCTGAATCTACACCTGGAATCCAGGCGCGCTCGCTGGGGCGCTCGGAGCGCTCTCTGCTCGTCGAAGCTCATCTGCGGCCTCACCGCCGAATTCACCATGACAATGTGTTCGTGCAATTATTGCCACGGGTCAAGTTGGAGTGTGCAGACGACAAGAGCCGGAACAGACGCGTCGCTGCCATTGAACGAACTGGTGCGTGTTCGTGTGCATGCGGGTGCGCGTTGACGTGTGGGTTTGCATGCACATGCGTAGTATACTGCCAGCGCCTGATTACTTGCAACCCACTCAGGTGCAGCTTCTTTGGTGTACATAGGCGAGGGCCAAGACCCTCCAAGAGAAATGTTGGTTATATGATGATGGTCATAGTCTCAATACAGTTAAGCTGAGGAGAAAGGGGGTGGCGAATGAGACGTCAAAGCAGGCCTACCCAGAAATAAACTCACGCTAGACAGACTTGCGGGAAGCAGACGGGTGGAGAGGTGGCCGGGCCCGCGCCTGAGTTCCCGGAGACTCTGGGGAAAGTAAAGGACTCAGCCCGGTGCTTCCCAGGGAGGCGAATTTCAAAGGCAGTAATTCTGAGCTGCGTGAGTTCTGTCCGGAGTCGAGCAGACGCCGAGAAAGTGGGCGGTGGCCCGGTTGCAAGAGCACGCCTCGCTGCTGCGCGGTGGGCCAGGAGTTCATTTTCCAGGTTCTGTGTGAACAGTGCCATATAAAATCAAAATCGAGGACTCCATGCCTCCCCGATACATCCGCCTGACGTATCCGCCTGGGGCAGCTGCTGCTCTGCCCGACGACGAAGATCGCTTCGTCGTTGGCGGTGGTGGTGGTAAGGGCAAGACTGGTGTTCCAAACCGGTTGACCCTTCTTAAGCTTGGAGACGCCAAGTTGACTGAGGAGGTGACGCGTCCCGCCAATGCCAACCTCACGCACGTTTGGGCTCGTCCCAATCCAGCATGGTGCACGACTTCAATCACAGCTACAAAGGGATGCCATGTATTCGTGGCCGACGCACAGTATTGTGCATCAGTATCTCGCGCGTGTGTACTGACTCTTGCACGGTGTGCGCCCGCAGTCACATGTCGACTTCGGAACTGATCGAGTGGTCGGTCTCAATGTGCACCCCTCGCACAAGCTAGTAGTGGCCACTACTGCTGGAGGCGTAGCACATGGAGTGCGCTACAAGGACTCTGCCCTGGTCAAGGAATTCGAGACTCAGACCGCGCAGGAGCTGCCTGGCAGCCAACGAGAGTTCCCGTCTCAGCGTGCTGTGGCTTTCTCGCCATGTGGGAAACTTGTTGCGATTTCGCAGGGCTGTGCCATCGGCACATGGAAGCTTTCTCCTGGAGAGGGACTTATAAGCGTCCAGAGTTTTGGCGGTGCTCCAGCTCAGGGCGACGTGCATCCAGACAGTGTGCGGGATGTGGCGTTCGATGATTCGGGAGACAGGCTCGTGAGTCACAGCGACGCGGCTGTCGCCGTTTGGGATGTCAAAGCGGGGAAAATTCTTTGCAAGGTCGCATACCCTGCCTTCTTACAAACCAGACCATTCACAGCACCAAACCTTCCATTTGCTCACCTCTCAATTGTGCCGCAGGCTACGCTCGACCTTGCCATCCCAGCTCGAGAGCGCGTCAAGTTTCGCGGTGCAGTTTTCCAGCGCGGGGATTCTGACCATCTTGTGTGTTGCACGTCGCACGCCGACGGCGGACGCGTCTCAGTACGCAAGGTTGCTGAGGGCCTCCCTGCGGTTCGGGACAGCCGGGTATCAGCAAACCCTCTCACTGCGATGGGAGCCGCAGGGGCTGGGTTCGCCGTAGCAACGGCAGAGGGTGAAGTTGTCGTGCTCTCCGAGGCTACTCTGCGGAAACAGTGCATTTTGGGGCTACACGCGATGCCGGTGACGGCCGTTGTGCCACTGCCGGGCGGCGACACCCTATCAACCGGATTTGACAACTTCGTGTGCGTCAGCAACGCGCGCGATACGATCAAGAAACAGGCACGGGCATCTGCGCTGATGTTTGCCCTATTGCTGCTACTCGTTCTTTTTGTCGTGCTTGTCTTGGTGCACGAGCCTCTCCGCGCGATCCTCGCGTGAACCGACGAAGGCGGGAAACTACGTATGGTGTTTCATGACGACTTGAAGCGTGCGGTGACTAGCGAGGGAGAGAATCCCGACGCAGGAGGCAAGTCAGGGGACTGCCCACGCAGTTCGGAAACCGGAGTACGCTGAACTAGAACACGCCTACAAACCACGCCGGCGGGCCCATTTGCATTCTTGCCCCTCGCATCGTCCTTGCCCTACCGTGGGCTGCGCTTACGCACTTCGCTGTTGCGCCAGCCCCAGCCCCAGCCTTTCTCGGTACGCGCGGCATCGGTCTCCCCGCCATGCCCGATCGCGGGTTCTCCTCCGGGACCGCCAGTTACCCCAGTTGCGACCCCATATGGTCTAGATGCCAAGTACTCTTGGCGAGTCTGCAAGGCCCAACCACCCGCAGCTCCGTCCTCGCCCGAGGAGCGCTCACCATTGATTGAGAGCACATGCGTGTGGTGCTGCACGAGCGACTCGCGATGCCCAACCGAGATGAACACTCCGCACAGTGACGGGAGCAGGGCGTAGAGCCGCCCCTCAGCGACAACGTCCAGCGCCGATGTCGCCTCGTCCAGAAACGCGGCGCTGGTCCAGCGCCGGAGGAGCAGACGGGCGAAGGAGAGACGCTGCTGTTCGCCGGGCGAGAGCATCCTGCCCCACTCTTTCTCCTCACTGAGCTGCCCCGTGCCAAAGCGGTTCAATCCAACCGCTTCGAGCGCCCGCAGTAGCAAGGCCTGGTCGCCTTGAGTCACCTCCTCCCCGCCGCTTGCGGGGTACAAAAGGCAGTCTGCAAGCGTACCCTGCGGCATGTACACGCGCTGGGGGAGGAAGAACCGCGCCCCGGGGGCAGCGCTCTCGCCGTACACTGTGCCTGAGGCAGGGGCCCACAGGCCCGAGAGCACCCGGAGGAGTGAGGTTTTGCCCGCGCCGGAGGGCCCCATGATAAGCAGCGACTGGCCAGGCGTGAGGCAAACCGAGAGATCAGTCACCTGCAGCCACGCACCCGTCAGAGACATACGCGCCGAGACCGTCCGTGGAGGTTGGCCGTTGGCTGCAGCCTCTCTTCTCGCTTGCTGAAATAGGCAAGAGTGAGGGGCAGGTACCAGAAGTCGATCAGTGCGTGGCACTGCCACACTCAAGCCATGCAGTTGTAGACTCGCCTCGTGTTGCTCGTTTGAGTGCATCGTCTTCATCTCGGCCCCATCTGGTCCAGAGCGCGGCACGCCCGCGCCGCCGTCCGTCGCAAACGCGTACGACACCTCAGCAATAGCGGGAGGGTCGTTTGCGTGAATTGCCTGCACAAGCGCGTCTAGGCGATCCAGGCCCGTCGCAAAGGCCGAGAATTCGTCTGTCCGGTTCGCAATCACAAAGAGCGAGTAGCGAAGCATCATAAACGCATCCTGTGCCTGACAAATTCGAACCCCTCGTGTGAATCATGCGGGCCCAGGCTTCAAGGGGCCGGGGGCTGTTGCGAGCGGGTAGCACCTGTTTGACGACACCGAACTCGACCTGCCCGGCAAGGTACTGTGGTGCGACGAGAACTGCAGGAAGGGTGCCTGCAAAGCACGCAAGTTCTCACCAGATCCGCTCTGCAGGAACGGCATGCTGGCTGTCGGAATCAGGGAGGGCGCACACTGCGCAGAATGATCAGAATAATACCTGTGATATATTGTGTTGCGTTTTGAAAACTCTCATAACCGAACATTACCCAAATGGAAGCCTGTCGGTTTTTCACAAGTGCACCAAGGAGGGAACGTGCAGTGCATAGCTCGCGTGGCCCACCGCTAAACATGGCGATGCTCTCTGCGTTCTCGCGCACACGGACTAAGGCAAAGCGCAAGTCCGCCTCGCACTTGAGTGCGATGAACTTCAGCACCGCGAGACGTTTGCCGAAGAGCCAGGTCACTGCACCGGTCATGACCACCGCATACACGATCGTGAAGAGCTGCCGATTGCGGCCAAAAGAGTTAGTGTGCAGAACGGGAATACCTGCGCATTGACGCACATATCGACCCTGTCAGACATGTGCAGAGGAACCAAAACATTATGGAGGCACACCGCAAGGTGCGTCGATATGTCGTAGAGGATCTTCCCAAACGACGCCACGCGCAGTCCCGCCCCAAGGAAGACCACAGTGAAGTTGAGCGCTGCGTTGGTGAAGGAGTCGACATCGGAGACAATCCGCTGGTCCGGGTTGTCGATGCTCTCGAGCACCTCACCCTCCGAGTGTGGGCATCCTTGCTCACCAGCAAGGCGAAAAAAAGCACGCTCGTGCACCAAGTAGCGCGACATGAGATCCTCCGTCATCCAGGCGCGCCACAAGAGGCTGTTCGCGGACAAAGGGCCGAGTCATCGTCAGAGAGAAGCAAGTGAGTGAGCCCGACTTGGAGCAACGCCGTGCACATGGATGGAGGAATTCAGTACCAGAGACGTTGAAGGGTGTACTCCTTGAGAGCAAGAACTGGGATCGCGGTTGCAATGATAAAAGCGTATAGAAGCACAGCGTTCCAGAATCTCTCCTCCTCCTTGTTTGAGAGCGCGGAAAAAAACTCGCCTGAGCCATCTCAAAGCTGTTTCAGCTCTATACGCCGGCTTGCCCAATAGAACCTGTTGCTGGTGCTACCCTCGCAGCAGAGGAGACTGAAAGGTCCAAATTTGCCGCCGCGGGAATCAGAACCTTGTTGAAAGTTAAGCTTTACAAGCAGCCAGGTCGTCGTGAATATTTGTGCCAGCAGTGCCACCAGAAGAAACCACGCAAACGCTGTCACCGTATGACGCCAGTCAGGCACTTCACAAACTAGTTCAAGCTGCGAGCAGGGCCGGCCGCCAGGGTGGGATACGTAACCACTCCCATCCTTGCCTCGCAGAGGACGTGCCCAGAAAGGCTTTGAGAGCACCCAGAACTTGCGCCAAAAGGATGCCTCAAACACATTGGCTGAGAATGCCTGCCCGCTTTTCTTTGCCTGCTGCGGCGCAATCCCGTTCCTGGCCCGCAACAGAATTGTGAGCTCTCCTCCTGAACCCTTGGGACCCTCCAACGCAGCGCTGCGCAAAAAAAGGACCAAAGAAGGACCACAGGTGGGCGACTAGCCTTCCTTTCGAAGAGCCGTTGTCGCCGTCGTCTGCATCGGCACTGTGGCGTGGCGAGTCCGCCGCTGAGCCCATCGTCTCCTGCGTTCCTTGCAACGTGGCTTGCCTCGCTTTCTATTCATTTTTAGTTTTAGAGACGGACAAGATCTGCGTCTAGTCGCAGGTCTTCAGGATCTCACGATAGCCCGAACAACGCCGGATGGGCCGCGGCGCTCAGGCCCGACGTGGAGGCGTCTGTGAGCCATTGAAAAGCCAGTCATCTTCGGACCTGTCTCATGTTGGCCAAGTTGGCTATGCGGACTTGCAAGAGGAAGAAAGCCGGGCCGATAACTCTTGCAAGTCTTCTCTGGGAATCGACTTGTCTGAAGAGCCATCCTGGCCGCCAAATCGTAGACGAAAAGACCCCATGATACTGCCAGGTGATGGACGCCTGGACGCGCCGCGGCGAAACCATACGCTCGTCCGCAAGAACGACAACTTCAGCGCCCTCGCCGCGCTGGTGTCAAGACCTGACGACACGGACGAGGAAGCCCATGTAAACCGGCAGATTTACACGCGGAGTTCAATGGGAGATGTGCTCGACCGCCTTACGACAAAAACGTCGGGAGTCGCTCGTGACGATACCAAGGCGGGCAATCGTAAAGGCGAAAGTTCGCCCCTGCGAATACATGAAGGTCACCAAAACACAAGGTCTCCAAACCTCTCACACTTCGTATCGCGCAGTCATTTGAGTAACCCGCTCCCATTCTGTCCTTAGGCTTGTCCTCTGCCCGGATGGAGGCGTTGTCCCGATGGCCCCTCACGTTAATATGCATGGAGGCTTTAACGCCCAAAGCGTGCATCCAATCCTCGCAATCCGCTACCGCTGGCGGCATGCTACGTCCAAGGTGTCCCGCCCGATTCGGGGGGGGCTTGGTGTGAAGCAAGCACTGAATTTCATTCTCGACTAATTCTCAAATCGCAGGCTCTTGCGGTCACAAACGAGCGGGAGTCCTCTTCAATCCGGGCTCACCGAATGTTTGTGGTAAACACCGTATCAGCGTCGAGCATTGTGGTTTGACTTTACGAGTTTCTGATTGCTGTCGATGAACACATCTTCCCTTTGGTCCGAAACGGAGGCTCGTTGATAGCTCATTCTTTATCCATAATCTTTCCCTCTTCGCTGCCCATACGGATGCAGGTAATTGCAAAAACAGCAGGCATGCTCGGCGTTGTGCGCAAAGCCCGCGAGACGGCCGGTATGTATGTCTGATTTCCAGCGCTTCGCTTCACTTTGCTTCGATTGAGATGATTGCAAACACTGATTGGAAGACTATTGCACGAAACACCTGACGCATCCTAAACAGGGCCTCCATCGCCGACAAGAAAGGTGTTTGACGATTCTGCAAGACCGGTAGATCTCCTCATTCATTCAAACCATAGCGCAGGTGTCCTGTACTCTCGATGGTGAAGGCAGTAGTTTGAATATGTATGATCACCGTTGCACAGGGCTCGCAACTTCGTGCGCTGGTGCTGGGTAATGGGCCTCTGTCACCGAGGTCGCCAACGTCGCCGTCGGCGCGGGGCGGCGATCGTTTTGTGCGCAAAAACTTGACCTGGGGGGAGGATCGCACTGCCCCCGTACCAAACGGCCCAACAGGGCGCCACGAATATCGAGGAGGACCCAACTCCCGCCGGGGCATCCGTTCAAGGGACGTCTCTAGTCCTTTAGCACGCGCTAGTCGAGGTGTGCTGCTGGCGACAACTCGTGATTCAGAATTCGCTTCGCCTGTTGCCAGATCTTTGCCGGGGAAGCCAGGGGGCTGGGAGGCACTGCGAAAGGAGACAGGATCCCTGAGCGCATCAATGCCTATCATCCGACACAGCACTCGACAGTGGACATCGCAGACAATAAAAGCTGTGCGGTAGTTGCAAACACTTCTTGAGGCAGAGTCGTTCTCATCCAAAATTCAAGTTCAACTGACCAGGAGCAATGGCAGGGGACGTGCGCGGGCCGCGGCTGTGTGGCTGCGAAAGTACTTGCAGCGCAAATGCGTAACACTGTCAAAACACACCATCATGATTTGCATTCAGAATCTTTGGCATTCAGCACAACGCCTTGCTCTATGAGGTGCCAAGTCTGCAGATGGACTTGCAGCAATTGTCAGCGCCCGACCACGCAGCACTCTCAGCTGCGATAACTACTGATCCCGCCTGCGCCCCCTAATGGCTGTAGGTGCCCGCCAGTGGAGGGGGCTGAGCCCCACCCACCTCCCGCACCTGCACCCCAAGGAGCTCCGCCCCCGCCCTGCGCCGGTCCTCCTGCACCATAGCTCTGGTGTTGAATCCACGTGCTCTGCTGATTTGGCCCGGGGGGCGCGCCCATGCCAGGGCGGCCGCCCGCGTTGCGGCGCGCGTTGTCCTCGTCCATCGCGTGCTGCTTAAAATAGTTGATCAAGCGAGTTGGACCGTCAAACACCTGCTTGCGGAAGCGGTATCCAAGCGGTACCGAGCGCACTGACTCCTCTCGCACCGTCTGCATACCTGGAAGCCAAAAGAGGATGAATTTCCCAGGCTCCTGGAAGTTGAATCCAAACATGTAAGGTGTGCCCTTGCCCCCTGCCGCCTGTTTGCGCGCGACAAGCTTGTTCTTGATCTCCTCCGAGGTTCCTTTGGAGAACTTTTCATGATCGATGAGCTTTTTATCATTGGCTGCGAGCGGTTCGATGTAACCGATCGACAGCTCGTCCAGATCCTCGAATCGCATGTCGTCAACCTTGAGCACCGTGCCAAGGGCCAGACTATTCGCCTGTCCTTCCATCACGATCTGTGCGTCATGAAAGATGCCGGTGTGCACTTTCCGTGTGACATTGAGAAACTGCGTGCCGGCTTTCGACGGCCGAATGAAGTACTCTCCAACGTCCTCGTCCTTCAGGAGGTCGATTGCCTTCGCGCGGGAAACGTTCTTGAACATGGGATGGTGAATATTGCGCTTCACGTACTGCACCTTCTTCTTGGTCTCTTTCTTGGGCGCGACGCGATCATATTGCGCAAGATCCGATTTCTTCGTGGAGAGATTGACCATAAACTTCGCAGGATCAACCCCAACAATGACACACGTGAGCACCATATCTTCTCTGAAACTTTCAGTGAAGGTCCATCGTTCCTCTTCCGTATCCGCAAAGTTTTCCTCACGTAGCTCGCCAGTAAGCCCGTTGTCCAGCTTCGCGAGAACTTTTTGCTTGGGCGGCCCATCGTCCTCTGTAACTCTGAGCATCCTGAAGGCTTTCACGTTCACTACCTGATGGAGGATCGTTGATTGAACATATTCGCTGCCGCGAGTACGAACTTTCACGTCGCTCTCGCCAATGATGAGATTGAATTCTTCGCCAGCCGTAAGCACCCACGGGGCCGTGTCCAGCATATTCTTCCTTGGGAAACGCGGGTCGAGAAAAGGGTCCTTGAGCTCTTCGCGAATGGCTTTGAGCGAGTAGACACGCTTCCCGAAACCGTGTTTCTCGAGCTCTGCCGCGTAGACGTCTAGGTCGAGATCGTTGAGCTTGATGCAAAGGTCCTCGTGCATTGAGCTATGCATCCCACGTTTAACCGTTTCCATGCAATTGTCTTCCTCAAGCGCGTCTGAGGTCATCCTCATGCCAAACGTGTACATCTCAGGGTGGATCCGCGAGCGTTCCATAGGACCACCGCCTTTGATATGAATTACGTCATCCTCATCAAGCGCCTCCCCGACATCGATATTCTCTACCCACATTGATGTATTCTTCGTAATTTGCAGGAAGACACAGCAGTTCGTCCACACCACCTCGCGCATGATGCGGCGTACGTCGTCATCGAACATGAGTTGATCGCGGTATTGCACGCAGCCCTTTTGGTGGATGATCTTGGTCAACTCGGCAGCCTTGCGCGGCCCAAGCCCCGCGATGAACTGCACAGTATGGGACCAGATCGCCTGGCGGTCCGCAGCAAGATTAATGTCAACTCCAACATCGTTCACGACGTTGATGAACGCACGGTGAAGGTACCGAAGCCGCTCCGATGAATCCAGCATGTCCTGTAGCGGGTGGAGGGACAGCGAAAGGAGGTCTTGTGAGTCTCCAGAGCAGAGCCCTGCCATTTCGCGGAGCGGGTCCTGCAGACGTCTAGCCAGCGAAACAGCCTGTAGCCGCAGCGGAGAGTAGCGAGGGAACTCAACTGGCCCGCGCGATGAGAGTGCGTACTTGTAGGCGACGCTCTGGTCGGCGGTCAGGACATCGACAACATCGACAATCCCCCCTTTTTCACGCATCTCTTCGACTAGTTTGCGGAGCTGCGTTTTGAGAGTCCGAACTTTAAGACCGCCGCCAGTTCCAATCACCAACACTTGTGGTTTTTCCATCATAATGAACTCGCGGAGCTTGTCGCTGTCCGTCTGTCGCAATTCGTGTTCGGGATTGTTGGGGACAAAGAGCGAAATAGACAGAAAATTCATGGCCTCGCCCATTTCGTCAATCACAACACACTCAGTCGGCTCGCCGTAACAGACTGACATGATGCGAGTGGGCCTTCGTCGCCCATCAAGGTAGTATGGCGCTACGCGCAGCCGCCCCTCGAGCTCAAACTGCATGTCGCGCAGCACCTGAGAGCGGGCCGCCTGCGCACGCGAGTTGAGCAGCTCGTTCTCAAAGCCCGGGTAGAGCATTTTCGTGAGGGCAGTCTCGAGAATATCGCGCCGAATGACGTTCCACGCATCTGTCGTGGGATTTTGCCGTTCCGACGAATACATGTCCTCAAGGTCGCGCAGGCAGCGGTCGTGATCCCTATCCATGAGCGTGACCTTCACCGTAAGGAGACCCTCCTGTTTGGCGCGAATAATGCGCAAAAAGTCCTCGTCCTCGATGTCCTGCCAATCGTGCTCGCGCATGTACTGGTACTCGAGATGCTGTGTGTCTGTCGAGTCCTCGCCTTTGCGTGTCAACCCGCAGGTCACAACCGCGCGCCGCGAGAAATGGCGCTCACGCACCATGCGGCGGATCGCTGGCTCGCATGCCAATTCTCTGGCACCCATCCATTTGACGGCCCTGAGGACAGCTGTAGCCTCCCTGAAGCCGTAAAGAGATGCATGGGGCACATAGTCAACAGCAAGAGAGTCAGGATCCTCGGCAAGATCTGCCGGCGTGTGCCGCTTCGAGCCGGCTAGATTCTCCGCAAGTTCCTTGGGAGTAATTGCAAAGCGACGGAGAAGCCCTCCGAGTTTTGCATCCTGGCACTGCCGAAACTTCGAAATCTTGACTGGGCCGCGGTAACCCTTTTTCTCCTTCCCCTCTTCTGGATCTTGACCGGCTGGATAGCGAATATCGAAAAGTGCGATGAGGTCCGTAAGCGCCTCCTCATTCTGTGCCTCACGCACAAGTGCGACACCGTCCTGATCAGCACGGGCTTCAAACTTGGCGGCGAGATGCTTCTTGCGTACCCGCAGAGCCGAGTACTTGCCATCAAGGTCAAGCACTTTCCAGAGGTCCCCTTCTTTCATGACTGGCCTCCAGTACTCCTGCCGATACCTTGCAATGAAAGGAATATCCAGCATAGGCTTGGTCTGCGCATTTTGCAGCTCCTCGGGCCAATCCTTCTCAATAATTTCTTTGAGTGGAGCACGCATCTCTTCAACCGTGTGTTTGGCCTCCTCGTTCTCGATACCACGCATGAAGCAGAGAACGTTGGTGATCGACTCAAGCAGCTGGTCGCGCACCTTGTCTGCCCGCTCAGACAGCGTCATTGGGCGACCTTCATAGTCGACGACCTCGTCGCCACGCTCCTTCAACATGCTCGAGCACGCAAATTTCTCTTGGTCGAGCATCCAAAGCGCTGCGCGGCGAGCGTCGCCCTTAGTCTCAAGTGGCTCGCGATTTCCAAATTCCACCTGCAAGCGCTCAGGCGCGTCGGCCTCGCGGATCACATTGTCTTGCTCCGAAAGATACGACTCCTTGATCACCATCGGTTCATAAATGTGCTCAACATTTCGCTCCGAGCGCTCCTCCCCGTCGCCCTCCTCATCGTCATCGTCCCCGAAGTAGTCGTCCCCGAAGATATCCTCCGCTTCACGCAGTCGGTTCCCAGACGTCCCATCACCACCACCCCGCCGCTTACGCTTACGACGTTGCCCTTCGCCGTCGCCACCCTCTCCAGCCGGCTCGTCGTTCTCGATGAAGTCAGCCATGGAGTCGTCACTGTCATATGCATCGTCGCCTCGTGCGCGATCCTGATAGAGCTGTGCCACTTCACCACCGTCGTCTCCATCAAGACCCAATGCATTCTCCAGGCCACTCACGCCCTTCTTGCGGTTCACGCGGATGTCCTCGTCCTCGTCCTCGCCGCCCCCTCCCCCGCGCTTGAGACGCTTACGCTGCCGGCTTGCACCATCTCCCTCCTCCTCACTTTCAGAATCGTCGTCGGGTCGCAGCTCAAGTCCCACATTCTCTTTGATAAGCGCGTAGTCTTCATCATCAAGTCTGTCCCCGAGCCGGTGCATGCGCGGTCAGGGGCGGTGATGTAGTCGAGCAGAACAACAGAATCGCAACAGCGATGCGAGGGAGGGGCGATCTCAAGCAAACCTGCGCTCCTCTTTTGTGATGACGACTTTCTCCTTCTTCGCACCTTCTCCCTCATCTTCGTCATCGTCCACGATGAAACGTTTCCCCTTCTTTTTTCCCCTGTGCGCGTGGACCGGGTCACGGGTTTTTCCACCTCGATCACCCTCAGCACGGCACAATCGTGCTGCACATCGAAACCGTTCTGCATACCGAACATCGCGGAAAGATGGGGAGGGGGCACACGAAAGCTCTTCGTCGTCCTCATCGTCCTCATCGTCCTCGTCATCATCATCGTCTGCACGCGTGCCGCCTTCCCCGTCGCTCTCCTCTGCTGCGTCGTCGATGTAGCGCGTTTTGGACTTCTTCTTCTTTCTGAGAGCAGGGAGCACCACGCTCAATGCTGAGAAAATACCGTAGTCAGCGCAGTGCTACGCTCATTGGGATAGGGCGCACTTGGATGCGGGTTTCCGCGTAATCTCCTCCTCAGAGTCGTCATCATCGTACTGTCCGGCAGTACGCTGCTGCTCCTCCTCACTGCATCAACGAACACACAGTTACGGCCGCCCATAATATGGATGCACTGGCGCGTTCAGCCTGCGGGTCGAGAAGTTGGGCACCTGTCACGCTCCGATTCGCTGTCCGAACCCATCTCTCCTGTTACGGGATCCCAGCTTGGCCGGCGAGCCTCCCAGTCAGCAGGCGCGGTCCGTCAGCTTTCGGCTAGTTGAAACAGAAGGAGACGCCCAAATGCCACAGGCACGAATCGTTGAGAACAGCTGGGAGCCGCAGAGAAGCGTCACTCGCCCGCGTACGAAGGCGCCCAGTTGTCTCCCCCTGAACGAGACCACGCTTGATTAGTTGACTGAATCAAGCTCGATTTGAAGTAATTTATTTATCAAAATGGGGTTTTCACACTTTCTCAAATTACACGTTCGGCTCGGATGGTTCTACATCACGGTTCCTCTGCCCGATGCCCACATAACGCGGCCGAGGTCGTGCAGTAGCAGGATTCGTCGATCGGGGGGGGAATCTTTGCGGTAGAGGTAGCTTGTCGTATGGCAAAGTTCCCATTTGGCGCAATTTATGTCCTCCTTTGGATCCTGCTTGGAATTCCCGTCGCCAGCGCTGTGCAAGGCATGGCGGGGGAGACTGATGCCGCTGTGGTGGCTCTCTCGCCTCACGACTCCGAAATTCGCGTCATTCTTCCGCTTCCTGATGCCAGATTTCCACGGGGCTCCACTGTTCCTTTGCATGCAGAGCTGGTGGTCCGTGATGGTGGCGAGCTTCCAGACGGCTGGGCACTCTCATTCTCACTGAACGACGCAGAAAGCGAAACGGTGCCGGGCACACGTGTCGTCGGCGAACTTCCTAGCCTTGAAGATGGGCAACATACCATTCTCGTCCAGCTTGTTGACAATCAGCGCCAGGGCGCAATTTTGGGGCCTCGTGCTCTTGTTACGTTCTTGGTTGGAGAGTCGCCTACGCCGCCCGACATTCGTGTCGACGCGCCACCTGCGAAGCTTGTGTGGCGAATTTCGCAGGGTGAGAGCATTCCGGTGCGTGTTTCGCTACTCGGGGGTTCGCTCTCAGGTCACACGCCACGAGTGACCATTAACCAAGTGGACGCGACAACAGCGATTGCCCCGTGGGCACCTGACTTGGATACGTGGTCGGCGGATCTGGGTCACCTTCCTGACGGGCTACACGTTGTTGACGCATCGCTAATTGCGCCAGATGGGAGAGTGGTGTGGCCCCAGACACCGCGCCTTGCGCCTCGGCAGCAGCACGAACTGTGCAGCGTTTCGAATCCTCCGCTGATTGCAACCCTGCGCGTGCAGGCAGCGGCGGATCGGCGCTACTTCCAAGTTGCCACTCGTAACGCCTCGCAACCCAACGGTGGCGTCGCATTTGCGGCGGTGCGCAACCAGCCGCTTGTCTGCACATACCCGCTTGGCAAGGTAGCGTCGGTAGTCTCCTTGTTGAGTTACACTGCATGTGCGCGCAGGATGAGGTGAGATGCTGCGGTGCTCTATCGGGTGGAAAGGATTATGTAGCTCCAGGCGTTCCGTCTGGCGTATCCGATGCTGCCTTCGATGAGGCGAGCTGGGTGCTTGCGGCGGGTGCAGACGCGGACACTTCATTGCAGGCCTATTGCAATGAGCACAGCCTCGTGCAACGCGGTGGGGGGCGCGAACCACGATTTCTTGTACTGGACGCTGCAGGCATCCCACTCGGCAACCGCCTACAATTTCTTGCCTCGGGGTTTCTCCTGGCTATTCTCACGGGTCGGGTTGTGCTTGCCGATATGGGGGAACTCTCATCGTTTTTTGAGAGTTCGTCGCGAGCACTGTCCCCGGGCGAGGCTTGCCGATGGAATTTTGCGAGCATGGGCGAGGTGGAAAATGCTTTACAGGGTGCTGTTGGAAAAGAGGCGTGGGTCGCTGGGGGCTGGGCGGGCCCCGGGGGGAATAAGCGTGTGGATCTCCGGACGCAGGCGGCAGTACCGGTCGCATGGGTAGAGGTATTCACCTGCGCGGATCTCGGTACCTGGCTTACTGAATCTGGAGTACTTACCCTTCGCACAAACCAGAACTTCGCGCCATTCTTGTATTCGAACCCATTTCATCGCGCACGGCTCTACCAGACCTTTGGGCAGGACGCGGTGGGCGCTGTGCTCCGGCACTTTGTTCGCCCTGCGGCTGACGTGCAAAGGCGCATCGACGCGATCCGCGCCGTCGCAGGCGGAGCGTGGCTTGTCGGGCTGCAGCTACGACGGCGCTACGGTACAGAGCGTGACCGGTGCAAGTTTTCCATCCCGGATGAAGCGGCGGGCGGCTTGCAGCGCACATACGCGCACTACTCGGAGCCCCGCGAGCGCCTGCTCATGGCCTGCGCTGCTGCGCTTGCGCGCGCGCATGGCGGCGCGGTGCGCTTTTACGTGTCCTCGGACACTCCCGAGGAGGTCGCTGAGGCAGCTGCCCAAGCGCTCGGGTGGCGGCACTTGCTTGATAAAGGGGCGGGATTCTACGTCGACACGGGGGGGCAGGGGGCCGCAGACCGACGGCTCGTCGACGAGATACTCGAGGGCGGCGTCGGCGACTACGGGAACGCGTCAGGCCTGCGCGCCGTGCTGGACATGTGGATGCTGGCCGCGGCCGACGACCTCGTGATCACGCCCTCCTCAACGTACGGCATGATGGCCGCTGCTCTGCACGGCGGGCGCGGCGAGCTCGGCAACACTGGGCCGGTGTTTCCGACGCGCTGGGGCAAATGCGCGCGCATGGTGGCGAAACAGCCTGCGTCGCATTCGTGGCTACGTGTCCGGCGCGCCTCTTGTTTTCGGCGGGAGATGCTGGCGCCTGAGTTCGACATGCTCTGTCCAGATTGCACTCTGTGGGCGTGTGGGTGTGACGGTGCGAATCCATGTGCTTCGCACTCTGACCGTGGCGCCTCGCTCGAAGACCCACAGTACACGGCGCATCTCCCGCTATAGCACCCAGACAGATCGTGGCGTTTAGGGTTTTAAGGTAAGTGCTTGGGGACGCCGGTTAAGCACGCTTGGGCGCGTAAATGATGGAGCCGTGAATTCAAAGGAGTGTGTGCACGCACACGCCGTTGCGCCGCGCGCCGGCGCGCTGCAGGTCTTGCAGTCTGTGAGTACGCGATGCTGCACGGGCGTACTGAATCAGGAGCCTGCACTGGTCGGTCTCAGGGACACTCCGCACGTACGTTGCGAACCGAGGCCGCGTGCTGAGCTGCGCCGCCGTCCATAGGCCTGCCTCGCACTGGCTGTCTACTGGATCTCGTACTCTTCGACGCTGAGCGATGCTGTCGAGGCAAAGACGATGGGCGCACCCGAGCGCGCATCGGTTACGCTTTCAACCTTGAGGTCGCACATGGTACCAGCCGAGGTGAACATGACCTGAATTGGGAAAAGCGCGTCGGCGTCTGTCGTATCGACTGAGAACTCCATCGCACCCGAGCGGTTCGAGTCGTCTACCATGTCCACGCGCCACTCGACCGTGGACGACTTTCCTAGGTAGCGCGCGTCACCCTCGCCAACATCTGTCACTGACGCCGACGCGGGGCACGGAACAATGATGCGAACGTCTGAGAGAACTAGTGAGCTCTCTGACTCGTACTCCAGATTGACTGTCGTCTTGGACCCATCGGGCGTCGGCCAGCACGTGATAGAGATGGGAAGCATCGAAGCGGGTCCTGAAGGCAGGCGCCACTTGAGCACACCCAGCTCATTGCCGACCGGGAACGACTTGCTCTGGTCGCGGTGGGAGAGCACAGACTCGTCGGCCCAAAGTGCACGATTGATGTTCGGGTGCGTTTTAAATTGGAACGCTGAATTTTTGCCAGAGGTCATCTGCACGCGCGTGAAAGCCGCATCGGCGTCCTGCACCATCATCTTGAGCTCGCCCTTCACCTCGAGGGACTCCAACGCCCCATCCTTGCTCATCTTCACCAACACCTTCTCCTGGACGTCCAGCATGACCGCTTCGCCTGAACCGCCGCCACCGCCGCCACCGCGTGCTGCGGGCTTGTCTTTGGCTGATGGACGTGCAGGCGCCGCACTGACGAGTGAATCCTCGGCCTCAAGTGCTGCGAAGACGTCGTTGCTCTGCTTGGATTTGCTGCCAAGCTGCATCCCCTTCCCCTTGGGTGGCGCCTTTCTCTGCGGCTGCTCCGGCACAAAGTCAGCCTGGTACGCACGCGGCGCACGATCCTCATCCGCGAATGCTGACGCCATGCTTGCGCCCATGCTGCCCATTCCCTGCAGACCAGAACCGCCGCCCCTTTGTGCCTTCGCCTGGTCAATCGACTGCGCCTTGCGCTTTGCCTCCTCCTGCGCGCGCGTGCACACACATACATGCGTCAACATGGCAGGCAGGCAGAACGCAATGCGAAGAATCCTACAGCTGTGCAACTTCGTCTGCCAGCCCAGCTCCGGTTTCTAATCGTCAAGTACCCAACTGCATTTACACGTCTTTTCTACAGCAGCATGTGTTCAGGCTATACAGTACTGGGTGTCTTCACGGTGGGCAGAAAAATCTCTACCTTCGCTTCATTAATCTTCGACTGCCGAATCATCTGGTGCAATTTCTCCTCGTGGCTCTCCATCTCCAGCGCCGTCTTGACCTGCACCGGTGGGTCTATGTGAGTGCAATGAGCCACAGGCAGCGGAGATTGGTCGGCGTCGGCTAGCGTCTTGCCAGGCCCAGTTACCGTTGCAGCCGTGCACGCGCAGAACATAGGGAATATTCTGGGTATCGGCTTTCGGCATCTGATTTTGTGCTGGCCCGGCTCTGCAAGAATGCGGGCGCGCAGGGATTGGGAGGAGACTCGCCTGCTGCAGGTTGATAGTCTCGCGATGTCCCATGGCAAGGACCTCATCAAACGCGAGCATGATGTCAAACGACTCTTCACGCACCCCCTCCTCGTCGAGCTCAGGGCAGAATTCGGGGACAAGCTTCGCCAGCAGGCGCAGAGTCTCGAGGTCCTCCATGATGTTCGACGACTTATTTGTGATGAGGAGCAGATAGAGCTGTTCCATCGGCTGATACACATAGCGCACTGACTCTGTCTCCACATAAGTATGTTGATGGTTGGTGTTGATCAGCTTCGGAAACGCCGCGAGCAGGCCCTCGATACGAATCCGAGACATGTCGACGAACTGCCGTGCCACGAGGGGCTTCCCCGCCTTCGACGTCAAGCACGCGGAGAGCACGACCATCTTCGCGGGTCGCCTAGCAACGCCCTCTTAGCGTCACAATCAGTTGCACCCTGGAAGCAGAGTACAAACACACGGTGTCCGAGCTTCCACTGCGATGCAGACTGCTCCTGCGCGATCCCCCAGCGAGAACGCTGTTGACGTGCCAGCAATCCTGTGGTTGACTAAACTATTACTAAAACTTGTGGGCTAAAAGGCCCTCCATCAAAAGTATTTCCTGTTCCCGCACGCGTCCTCGTCATCGCGCCAGCGGGCTGTGATCTGGGAGAGACTGGGCACCGGGGAGGGCGAATATGAGGCCGATTCTGCTAAAGGGACACGACGGTCCCCTGACGTGTGTCAAGTATAACCGTGATGGCGACCTGCTATTCTCCTCGTGCCGTCGTGGCCGCATCTGCGCGTGGTACAGCGAAGATGGTGAGCGCCTCGGAACGTTCAATTCGGGGGGAAAGCCCGGCGCAGTGATGCATCTGGATGTCAACTATCACAGCTCGAAGCTAGCTGCGGCATCTATGGATCAGACTGGTCGTGTCTGGGATGTAGAGACGGGGAAGATCTTGCGTGAGTGGAAGCTCGAAGCCGGGGCGCGCGCGACCAGTATGGCGCTCGGGGACAAGCGCGTATTGTTCCTGCAGGACCCCCACGGAGACACTCCCTCCACCATCAAGATTTTTGATGTGGAGTCTTTCTCTGAGGAGCCGATTCAGAAGATCCAGATGGATTTCGGCGTACCCAAGGCAATCCCCGCTGCCCGCCCTTGGCTGTCTTGACATCCTGGCGAGCTGGCTTGCTCGAATGATCTCATTTGAGCAATCAACAATCTTTTCCTGATCATAAAACATGAACTCATCCCGAATTGTGGCGTGCAGGCAACTCGTGCGTCGTTCGGACCGCTGAACAAGCGGATCATCGTGAGTAATGAGGGCGGTGGGCTGCTCAGCTACGATGTTGAGTCTGGGGAGTGCATCGATGAGCGCTGCGACCTCGAGATGGAGATCCCGGATTTCACCTTCTCTTCTGATCAGATGCTTCTAATCGCTGCGGTAATGCCTTGCAGCCTCTGTTCACCTTGCCTGCGTCGTTGTGGCACTGGGAAATAGCCAAGGACGGCAGCACATTTCTATGATAGCGAGGCAGAGATGGGCTGCACCACAATCGCGATGTGCTTCGCAGAGCATTAGATGCATCTTGATTTGGATGGACAACATGTAGGGCAGTACTCTTCTCTGCATGCTTCCAAAAAGGGAGAGTTCGCCTCGAAACCTTCTGACACTGTTCCCTTTGCAGTGCAAGGATCACTCCGCAACGCTGTATGATACCACTACGCTGGAGCCGCTTAAGACCTACAAGAGCGACCGGCCCATCAACTCGGCTGCTATTTCCCCGCTGATGGACCACGTAAGCCCCCCGCTCACGAAGACTGCGGCCCCTGCCCAAGATCCCTGGCGTTGGCTCTCGTCTATGCCAGGGAACCATCATGACGTTGGAAGGGGTCATCAAAATGGCGAGTTCATGGTCTAACAGGGCGGCGCGAGCATCGGCCGGGTAAAATCACGCAGTGATAATGCTCGAACTGATGTGCTGAGGGGGCTGCAGGTCGTGATCGGTGGCGGTCAGTCCGCGGCGGATGTGACGACCACGTCTTCGCGCCAGGGGAAGTTCCAGTCTCTGTTCTACCACAAGATCTATGAGAGTGAGGTGGGCAAGGTTGGGGGGCATTTCGGTCCGATCAACTCGCTCATGTTCAACCCTGACGGCCGCAGCTTTACTTCGGGAGGCGAGGACGGCTACGTTCGCATCCATCACATGGATCCAGAGTACTTTTCGCTTGAGCAGTAACCGCAAAGCGGTTATGCTTCGGCGCGAGACCAGCGGCCACTGATTGGGTCAACGACCTCCGATCGGGTGGTGCATGTGGGTTGTTGGAAGGGGCGCTCGCAGCAGCAGTGTGAGGGCTGAGCGAAGTCAGTAAAGAGAGAGTTGTGTGGGTGTCGGCCTGTCGGCACGCGCTTCTATTTGCATCATGGCAATAAGACAGCAACCCCAACTGTCAAATCTTCGCGAGCTGGCGCTCCAGGTCCCGCGTGCTTTCATACTTATTCCGAAGCTCTTCTACGATTGTGGCAGTGTTCTCCTGCATGTTTGCGGTGACAGCGGCGGCCTTTTTGAATTCGTTGAAGAGAACTGTCCTGCCAGCAACATACTCGAGAGTCATTTGCTTCTGTGTCGTCTCAAGTTTCATCTTGAGTCGAGTTGCGGAAAGTTCTTGCTCCTTCTTCACTGTCTCATTTAGCGTCTGAAGCCGCTTCAATTCCTGTTCCGCAACCGTTCTGAGTGTCTCTGTGTTTTTGGCACGAGTTTCACGCATTTTGATCCCGTTGTCGGTACGTGCCATGTTGATTTCGTCGAAGACCTGCGTAATCGCAACCCTGCTTGCCTGCTCACACTCCTGATTTCGCCTTTTCTGCGCAGTGAGGTCAAACTCAGAAACGCCCATAATCCGAATTTCTGCCTCGCGCTGCGCAGCTCGCATCTCTTCGCCTATCTGCACACGCGGCGACCAGTCAGCAATTGGACGCACGTGAGAGTCAGCTCCCATCCAACTCTCCTTTCCAGGCAGGTAGGAGCAGTGCGTGTACCTCCTTTGTGGAAGCAAGGATCTCGTCCCTGGCCTGCGCCGTGTTCTGGGCAATCTCAGCCTCGCGCCTATTGTTATCTGTACGGCAGTCAGCGATCTTCTCACCCACGAATGCAATCTCTCTGTGCTTCCATGTGAGGTCTGCGGCCTGCACATTTCGCAGTGCAGTCTTGCGCTCAATCTCTTTGATAGTCGCGCGTCGCTTGTCCTCGAGCTTCTTTTTCTCACGCTGCAGGATCGACATTCGATTTTGGCACATTTTCGTCCGTTGAGCTGGAACATCGTTCGGGCTCAGCTCAACAGGCCCAGCGCTCGTCCCCGATGCGTCGGCCAGCTGTAGCATCACGTTGTAGGCCTTGGGTGCGACACCACCGGCCTGCTCTTCGTCACCAGGTAGATCAGGTCCGTTTCCACCAGTCCTAATGAGGGGATTGTTCTTCTTCCCCTTCGGCTTCTTTGACCCGGCGTCGCCCGCTGCTGCCACCCCGGCGCGAATCTTGAGCAGGGATGCTGTGGCTGTCAGAGCCTCCTTCTTAGGGCGGGGCTTCATTGTCGAGGCCCCAAGAGATGTCATCCTGCCCTTTCCAGGAAGTGGTGATAGATTTCAGCTTCACCCTGCCCTGCCCTGCCTAGCCCTGCCCTGCCCTTCTGCCGGGTCGAGGCCTCTCTCAGCAGTCAGCCGTTTTCTCACTGGATGAGTGCACTTACTGAAAAGAACTGAAAAGTGGTTGGTCGACTAAGCCAGGTTCTGGCGCGAGAGATTACCCGGCGACAGTCTCGAGCACTCCCTGCCACCTGCGAGGCCGCGCTGAAGAGACCGGCGGTGGCGGTGGGTCCGGCTGGGTATTCTCTGGTACAGAAGAACGAGAGCGAACAGGGGCACCGACGAGCAGGGCTATCGACTACTGGGCGGACCCGGCTCCGATATCCCTGTGTTGATCTGCTGCGCGTGGAAGCAAGCGGATCCCACGAGCGGAGCCAGCGAGACCACGGCGGCACAAACGTGGCAGATAGTGAAAATTGTGTTGTAAACGACATGGTGGGTGGAGATTTTGAGGGCGACGTGAGCTATCCCCTTCCCCTTGGTGTGCAATTTGGCAGGGATGCCCACATGCGCAGTCTAGTTGGCAACGTTGATTGCCGACACGGTTGTGCTGCTCACAAGGGCTGTGCGCAGGATTACATCGAGATCACAAACCAGAAGGTTGAGCAGGTGTGTTGTCCCGACTCTCTGGTGCATCATTCCCTTTGTCGGCTCCTCCTCGATCGTGCCTTTCGCCAAAGCCCCCGGCTGTGCCGGGGGCTTTAGCGTGCGCATGCGCGCATGCGCGCACTCACAGCATGCGCTGATCGGTGACAGAAATATAAGGACAAGCTGCCTGTGTCATTTGGGCCCTTGACCGAGAAGGTCGTTGAGCAGCTGCGAACGCTGAACAAGTGACAGCCCAACCTGTTGTACTCTGCCACATTGCCTATTCTGCCCACAGATCGCCCGAGGCTTGCCCCTCGTGCTCGCAGCCAGCCAGCGCGACTGCAGCACGAATAGTGCCTCTCTGTCGATGCTCAGACTGCGACTTCGCAGAGCCATTTTCCCGGTGCGCTACAATGATAGGTTCTATGCGGATGTCCAAGCGTCGGGAGAGTACACTCAGCTCGGTGCTCACCCTCTCCCGTCCGAATCCGAGAGAATTCGCCAACGCACTGTGGGCGGGACACCCATTTCAATTTTTTTTCTGTGTACAGCGTACTATTCCACGGACATCTTGATTGGCGCGATCTGCTGCCGCCTCGAGCCCCGCCCTGAAGGCGGCAACAAGTACGACCCGTGCCCCCAGACCGCGGGTGGTTGTTCGTTGCCCGTGCAAATTGAGACATACATTATTGTCGAGTACTGCATTAGTTGTGTGTTGGTATCTGTTTTGTTTGAGTTTGCGTCACTTGAGCCACTCGGTGCCGCTGGTTCCATGGACGGGTACTAGGAAGAGTGTGCGGGAACCTTTTCGCAGCCGCATGCTTGCACGACTGTACACCAAGATTGAGATCTTGTGTGCGGCTCCCTTCTTGTCCGCTTTTGCGTGACGGGGAATGGGAGGCTCAATCGGACGGGCCGCAATCCCGCTCCGGTCGAGTCAGGCCGCATAAAGTCATGAGTGAGAAAGATCAGCTCTGTTTCTTGGTCCGGGGCCTGCGGATTTGCGCCGCGGGTTTTACGGACGGGTTTCGCAGACGGGTACTAGGAAGAGTGTGCGGGAACCTTTTCGCAGCCGCATGCTTGCACGACTGTACACCAAGATTGAGATCTTGTGTGCGGCTCCCTTCTTGTCCGCTTTTGCGTGACGGGGAATGGGAGGCTCAATCGGACGGGCCGCAATCCCGCTCCGGTCGAGTCAGGCCGCATAAATGTTGCTCGGCAAAAAAGTTTTATGCGACTCTGTGGCAATTTGTATCTGCATCTACCGGTCTCTGAGATCGCTGATGTAGCCGGCGGGTGATCCGCAGACTGTATATCATGACCATCGGAGTATTGGCGCCGTACCGTTGCTGCGGGGTTGGAACAAACATGCTTGAGGCAGTTCTCAAACTGGCGGAGGCGGATGCTGGAGTCCACGAAGTGTACCTGCACGTCCAGACGTCCAACAACGATGCTCTGAATTTCTACAAGCGCTTTGGCTTTGAGGTCAAGGACAAAATCCTTAACTATTACAAGCGGATTGACCCACCTGGTGCGCGTCCCGCTCTTCGCCCCGGCATACCCTTCTTGCTGCAGCTTCGATGCTTGCTATGTGGCAGCAAAATTTTCACAGTAGTGCAGCGATACAACCTTGAGCTCCGCTCACGGTTCCCATCTTGACGCTAACGTCATGTGTCGGTCACAGACTGCTTCGTGCTGTCCAAGCCGTTTAGTCGTTAGGCGGAGTTGAGGTCAAGACGTACCCGAGTGGATGAGGGAGAGGAGTTTGTTCGGATAGCGCTGAGAAAAAAATGCAGTCGTGCATGTTGCCGCGCGTGCTCGACAGACAGAACTTATTACTTCCACACACATGCGCACCTACCTGCGGGCGCGGCCTGGGCCCGGCGCCGACTTACTCGCACACCGTGAATGCGCAGTCTGCCTGTAGTGCTAGAAGAAGCGGGGACAGGGGAACAAGTGCCAGGCTTGCGCGCGGCTGAAATGTTTACTGAGACTTTTCAGAGAGAAGATCTTTGACTGAAAGTATTCGTGTCAAAAGTATTTGCACGCCCTGGATCCGGGTGATGGCCGATCTTCCCGCGTTCGCGTCGCGGCAGGAGAAGCAGCTACTTGCTCTGGACGACCTTCAGGCACAGCTCGATATGCTCAAACGCCGTGCCGGCGGTGGCTCTGGGAACGGCACGCTCATCTCGATGGTTTCTGATCTCTTCGCTGCTGCGATTGAGGCTGCGTTCCCTCAGGTACATCCATGTCGAGGAAAAGAGCATGGGCCACGTATTCCACACCACTAGGACACCTGTTCCGTGTTTTGTGCAGCACCCAGTTTGTTGTGCCCGCAACCTTTTCCTGTTCCCAGCCTTTGCTAGGACGGTGCTGGAACGCCCGTCTCCCCGCTCTTGGCACGGGACGTTCTCTCGAAGCAAGCGTTTACGCACTGCGCAGCAATCACGCTGTGCAGTAACTGCTGCAAGGAGAGACCCGACGTGTAGTACATACTCGTCTCTGTGCACCTCCTGCACTCCGTCTGGTTTCAATCGGATCCGAACCGCACCACTCAAGCTCGGCAAGGCTTTTTGTCGCGCTGGTACCCGCGCTAAGCGTTTGTTCCTCACCAGGTGACGGAGAAACACGAACAGAAAGAGTGGTTGCTGATGAACAACACTACCAACGCCAAGTTTGGCGACCTGCAGTGCAACTCTGCCATGTCTATCCACAAGTTACTCAAGACCGCAGGCGCTGCTGACGCCCCCAAGGTGTGCCACGGCGACTTCATCCCGCGTCAGACTCTTTTGGCCTGTAGGAACCGTTAGGCCTTGCGTTGCCGGCAACATTCGCCATATTGACGCATGTGCCCTGCAGGCGCCGCGCGATGTTTCGAACAAGATCATCGAGTGCCTCCCGGAGAACGAGCTGATTCTGAAGACTGAAGTGGCGGGCCCGGGCTTCATCAACATCTTCCTTTCCCCTGACTGGGTTCGAGCCGGCGCCCCACGTGCTGCCGCGTGACTTCTGGGCAGCAGAGTTGCGCCTGCATACCGGTTAGCCGCTACGGTTCGGGCCAACTCTGAGAGATGCGAATGGCTCCTGGGCTGCAGGTTTCTAGGCAGTTTGCCAAGATCCTCACATCTGGTCCGCCTGCCCCGGTGAGCAGCCAACCATACTTGAGCGCCAGCTCAACACTCGCCATAGACTAGATCCCCACTGCAGAGGAACATATCTCGGCTTTTGCGGTTCACTGAAATGGTCCTCCGATCTCGCCAGACGGCTGAGCCGCAGACGATCGTGGTCGACTTCTCGTCGCCCAACATTGCCAAAGAAATGCATGTCGGGCACCTGCGCTCGACTATCATCGGCGAGAGCATCGTGCGCGTGATGGAGTACATGGGTCACAAGGTGCACCGCATCAACCATGTTGGAGACTGGGGCACACAATTCGGGATGCTCATCAACCACCTGCGCACGGCGTATCCGGACTTCCTGGAGAACCCCCCCAACATCTCGGACCTCACCACTTTCTACAAGGAGGCCAAGAAACGCTTCGACGACGAAGAGGCCTTTAAGAAGGCGTCGCAGCAGTCTGTCGTGACCCTCCAGTCTGGTGACGAGTACTCGCTAAAGTGCTGGAAGGTGCTCTGCGACATCTCCCGCATCCAGTTCAAGATGGTCTACGATCGGTTGCAGTGCCAGGGCCTTGTTGAGCAGGGCGAGTCGTTCTACAACTCTCGGATCCCCGACGTTGTGAAGGAGCTGACTGCAAAAGGGATGGTGGAAAAGAGCGACGGTGCGCAGATCATCCACTGCGGCAAGAGCTTTCCTCTGATGGCGGTCAAGTCGGACGGAGGCTTCGGCTACGACTCAACCGACCTTGCCGCCGTCAAGTGTGGCCGCCTCCAGAATCCCACCCCCTGCCCCTTACCCGGCGCGCAGTCCTGTCGCTGAGCGTGGCGGGGTGGACAGGTACCGGATCCAGGAGATGAAGGCGAACCGCGTGATCTACGTGACGGACGCGGGCCAGGGGGAGCACTTCGAGATGATCTTCATCGCCGCAAGGAACGCCGGGTGGTGTGTGGGGGGGGTGCGTCTCGACCACGTGCCGTTCGGGCTCGTGCTGGGGGAGGACAAGAAGAAGTTCAAGACGCGCTCGGGCGAGGTCACCAAGCTAGTCGACCTGCTGGACGAGGCGGTGAAGCGCTCGCGTGCGCAGCTCGACGAGCGCATGGCGACCGAGGGGTCAACCACGCAGATGACGGCCGAGCAGATCCAGGACGCGGCGGAGAAGATAGGTTACGGGTGCGTCAAGTATGCGGACCTGCGGCAGCACCGCATCTCCGACTACGTGTTCGCATACGACAAGATGCTTGACCTGCGCGGCAACACCGCGGTGTATCTGATGTGCGCCCCATTGCCGCGGAGCCCCGCTTCTGCCCCGGCGCGCCCTGTGACCGAGGCCCCCCGGCAGGTACTCGTATGCGCGCATCTGCTCCATCGCGACCAAGGCCGGCGTGGCGCGTGCAGACCTGCAAGACGTCCTCCCTTCGCTTGGGCACCCCAAAGAGTACGCCCTGGTGACGGCCGTCCTCAAGTTCTCCGACGTGGTCGAGCGCGTCGCAGACCTGCTGCTGCCGCACCTCATCTGCGAGTTCCTCTACGACCTTGCAGAGAAGTTCAACGACTTCTACCGCGATTGCCACGTCGTCGGGGACCCGCTGCAGAACCAGCGCCTCGTGATCTGCGAGGGTGTGGCGGTCACGATGAAGAAGGCCATGTACCTGCTCGGCATCACGCCGATTGACAAAATCTAGGGCCGAACTCCCGATTTAAACCTTGTCCGGAAGTAACCGGTCTCGCTCGTCGCCTGTGGGTGGTGTGCGAGCTTGTGCGGAACTGGCTCATGGCCAGGCTCGTGGACAGGGTTGTGAATGAAACGATACCTCCTTCACACCATCAGCTTTTTGCCATTGTTCGCACAGCTGACACGAGTCATCGTTCCCACGACGGTCGTGGGGGATCTTCGTGAGGCTCACGATGAGCGAGGGTGCCCGCATGGGTCCCCCGTAGACGAACGCACCCCGCGGATTCCCACCGCTCTGAGCGCCCAAAAAAAAATTGGCAATATGTGTGTCGTACACACATGTATGCGCCTGGATTCAAGGAATACTTCTTGCCAGGCGCATCACGCATCACCCTGCTGGGTCACGCAGTGCCGTTAATATCGGCTGAGCAGCAGCACAATGATGCAACTTTGTAGCTGAGCCGTGCGGCCGTTCAATCTGGTTGCAGATTGCTTGGAAATGCCGTAGGAATAGTAGGTGACCAGCCAGAATGCAAGAAGGGCGCAAGTTGGTCGAGGAGCTGTCGCGATCTTCCGATGAAGACCGCTCGTCCGCATCTTCACATTTTCTGACAAAGGATCCGCCAGCCAGTTTCATCCACGCTGCGGGGCTCGCCGGTGAAGCTTTGGTTGTTCGCGACCAGCTCTGTCGAGATTCAGGACTCGAGTCTTCTGGGCCATCGGTGTCAGCGCCACTCTCCCTGGATGCAATCACGCCCAGTCAAGAGCCAAGCGTCCACAATGCAACATTGCTCCCACCCTCTGGCACGCTCTCCAGATCACGAGAGTACTCCAGGAAACCAGATCCAGCACCAAAGCTTCTCGTAACGGGAGCCACCACCGAGCTTTTCAGCGGTGGTGAGTCAGTGGAGATTGTCGAGGAAGGTCCGAGTTCTTCTTCGAAGGTTGACGGCCGTTCCCTCCTTGCTGGACGTCGGGAAATGACTTCTCTGCTGCGTGCATTTTTTTATCTCTGAATTTCCGCAGGAAGGGTGCACAGCAGATCTCACGATCTTCCCACGGCGCAAAAGTGGGCAGTCGAAGCGACAGCCTGATCACGCACCTGTCATAATCTCGCCTGAGCTGCTGGAAGAGTGCTTCGAAATGCCTCTCATTGCTGCTGCTACCAAGCTCGGTTTGTCGCGCCTTATCGTGCTGCAAACCTTGAACGCACCAGCGTAAGTACAAGATAGGCCTGTCGTTTGAGACTAACCCCGGCATGCTGGCCCAGGCATCTGCGCTACCGCACTCAAGAAGGTCTGCCGCAAACTCGGAATCATCAAGTGGCCGTATAAGCGGGGCACCCAGCAGCCTAAGACCGCATCTAAATCTGCACGACCGAGGCCTCTGCCCAAGAGTTGCGGCGCGGTCGAACCGCCTCCTGAGTTTCGCCCTCGGAGCAAGGCCGAGTCGCTGGG
>ENA-UOXV01001519-UOXV01001519.1-marine-metagenome-genome-assembly--contig:-NODE-1519-length-32316-cov-16.975543_pt1 | contig 32316 bp, 20 predicted proteins | sample MGYA00238165_ERZ766961 | MGnify/ENA primary metagenome ERZ766961 (study PRJEB28924, sample SAMN03173240) | marine metagenome | biome: Marine; feature: Water; material: Subsurface seawater | place: North... | reverse complement strand
TTTTAAAAAAAAAAAAAAAAAAAAACTGAGATCGATTGACTAACCCCACAACTCTCTTCTCTTGTCTTCATACAAAACGTATAACACTATAGGTTTTTCGGCGGCGACGCGGCTCTTTCCGAAGGTGCCGGTTACGGCATCGTCCTCGGCTTCGGGATTGGTTTCTCTTTGATCACCACTCTCTTGGTCTACTTGGACAAACGATTCAACGGGACGAACATCTCGTCTGAATTTTTCAACACCGCCGGTCGTACCGTGAAGACGGGTTTGACCGCGGCGGTTATCGTTTCGCAGTGGACGTGGGCCGCGACTTTGTTGCAGTCCTCGAACGTTGCCTATCAGTATGGTGTTTCCGGTCCGTTTTGGTACGCGTCCGGTGCCACCATCCAAGTGCTTTTGTTTGGCATCTTGGCGATTCAAGTGAAGAGGTATGCGCCGAACGCGCACACGATTTGTGAGATCATCGACGCCAGATGGGGCGCCACCGCTCACAAGGTCTTCTTGTTCTTTTGCTTCTTGACGAACATCATCGTTTCGTCTATGTTGATTTTGGGCGGCGCGGCCACTGTGAACGCGTTGACCGGTATGGACATCTACACCGCTGGTTTCTTGATTCCGTTGGGCGTTATCGTGTACACGATGGCCGGCGGCTTGAAGGCGACGTTTATGGCGTCGTACTTGCACACCGCGATCATTTTCGCCGTGTTAGTTACGTTTTTGTTCAAAGTGTACGCCTCGAGCGACGACTTGGTCGGCTCCCCGAGCAAGGTCTACAAAGCTTTGGAAGCGGTTTCCAGCTCCACGAGAGACTGCTCCGCCATCCCGGCGAAGCAAAACTGCGGTCCAGTCAAAGACAACCAAGGCGGTTCGTTCTTGACCATGTTGTCCAAGGGCGGTATCATCTTCGGTATCATCAACATCGTCGGTAACTTTGGTACCGTCTTTGTCGATCAATCTTACTGGCAATCTGCCATCGCCGCCAAGCCGAGCTCCTCCACCAAGGGTTACTTGTTGGGTGGTTTGGTCTGGTTTACCATTCCGTTCGCGTTGGCCACCGCCATGGGCTTAGCCACCGTCGCGATGGATTTACCGGTCACCTCTGGCGAAGCCGGCGACGGTTTGGTCCCGCCGGCCGCCGCCGTTCACTTCTTCGGTAAGGGTGGTGCCATGATGATCACCATTATGTTGTTTATGGCCATCACTTCCACCGGTTCCGCGGAACAAATCGCCGTCTCTTCCTTGATTGCGTACGACATCTACAAGAAGTACATCAACCCGAAGGCGACTGGTGAGCAAATCTTGAAGGTTTCCAGAGTTGCAATCTTGGGCTTCGGTTTGTTCATGGGCGTCTTGTCCATCATCCTCTTTGAATTGGGCTTGTCTTTGGGCTTTGTCTATTTGATGATGGGTATCTTCATCGGCTCCGCGGTCATGCCGGTTGCCTTTGTGTTGACCTGGAAGGACGCCTCGGCGACTGGCGCCATCGCCGGTGCCATCGTCGGCCAAGTCTGCGCGATGATTACCTGGATTGTCTGCTCCACCTTCGAAAGAGATGATGACGGCAAGCACGGTACCGTTGACTTGGTCACTTTGGGTGGTAACTACCCGATGTTGGCCGGTAACGTCATGGCGATTGGCATGTCCGGTATCGTCTGCGCGGTCATCTCCATGATGAACCCGCAAAACTTCGACTTCAACACCTTGAAGGATGGCATCGCTTTGATCGATGACAAGCTTCCAGACTTGGATCCGGAAGAAAACGACCAAGCTATGTTGGATGCCTCCTTGAAGTGGATCACTAAGTGGGGCGTCGGCTTCACCGTCGTCATGATCTTCATCTGGCCGTTGTTGTCCTTGCCGGCTGGCTGCGGCGACGGCACCTGCGGTGTCTTCTCCGAAGGTTACTTCACCTTGTGGGTCTCCATTGCCTTGGCGTGGGGTCTCCTCGCGACGGTCGTCATCATTGTCTTGCCGTTGTACGAATCCAGAGAAACTCTCGGCGGCGTCATCAAGGGTATCTTCACCGGTGCCAAGGCGAGCGACTCTGCGTAAATATTTTATAGTATTTACGACGACGAGCTCTTGTACGCAAACGACCGAGGTGTCGACGCGCGCACGCGACTTTTAAAAATCTCGAACGATCTTTGATAAGTCAAAGAAAGAGCATCGCATAAAATTAATGATAGTGATTTAATTTATTTAATTTATTATTTGCGCTACAAATTATATTTAACTGATCATAATGTTAACAACGCGAGTCTTGAAATCTAATTCGTCTTTTTCCTCGCGGACGACCTGGTCCCCTTTCTCGCCGGCGGTTGACCTCTACCCGCGCTACTTTTACTATTCGATGATGAGGACTTGCCCTTCTTCTTCTTTCCACCAAACAAGGTCGTTTTCGCCTCTTTCGCAATCTGCCACAACCACGCCACGTTCAGCAACGAAAACATGCCGAGCATGACCACGACGCCGTAGACCACTTCCCTCGGGCACGGATACTCGAACCCGGCGGGTAAATTCTTCGCGTCTAAAATGAACATCGTGTCTTCGTACACCTGCTTACTCATAAAGAACCAACCGTACACTCGAAAATACACAAACAGACTGGCAAAAAGAACCTTCAACCCGATGTCAACCACACCCTTCATCCCACTCCCGATCGTCGACGGATAATACCTCCCCAAATCAATCGCCGCGAGCGGCAAATTCGTCAACTCGCACGCGCCGAAATAATACACCGCGTAATACTGCATGTACGGAACACTCATCGTCCAATAACTCAAAACCGTGGATAATAACTGCGACCCCAAAAATTCCGGCCAGGCTAAGTCAAACTCGCCCATGGAGATGAAAAATTTCCAAATCTGAGACGCGAACGCAATCTTCGCGATTCCGGGTAACCCGTCCACTTTGTCAAACACTCTTTCAAACGCGGTCGTTTCCTTGTGCGCTAAACCATTGAAATACCAAATCTGCGTCGCTTTCACGACGATATGAAACGTAGGCATTAAATAAAGTAACTGAAACGCGGCTAAATACGCGTTCTTCTGTATCTCTTTGTTCTTTTTAAGGTTGCTTTTTATCCAGAAACAGACGATCGGGAAGCCGACGCAGAGACCTAACAGCCATTTCAGGACGAGCAAATCGCTCCACACCGGGGAACTTTGGCGTAAACCGAGACCTGGGACGCCCCATTGCGGGAGGTTTAAAGGTCTGTGTCTGTCTGGAATACCTTTTGCTGCTTCGTTCGCATTCAATCCTGCTTCTTCTCGCGCGTTTTCCATGTTTACTCTCGCGTGTGGTTTTCTCTGACCTTTTTGCGCCGTCTTTTGGTCTCTTGGGTGGAGATTTTCTTGCGTTGATATTTAGGGTTTTGTACTGTACTTAATTGTCGTCGCTATGGAATTTATGCTGACTCAGAGAGAGAGAGAGAGACTTCATAACACAACAACGAGCGCGAGACACGACACAACACACAAAGGAGAGATGAGGAAAAAAGAGCACGACAGTATAAAGAACTCTTACCTTGAGAACTGATACGATACGTAATGGGAGTGAGCCTTTTAAAAATGGACCCGGGGGATTCCTCGGTCCATTCCGGGAAGAATCTGTCTTCTCGGGGAGAAAATCAATCCGCCAATCACTGGGCGGTGAGAACGATCGTGAAGAAAGGCGAGGATCGATTCCTGGTGTGCGAAGATTTGCGAGCGCTTTTCTTGGACGATACGAAAGAGTTGTTAGTGTTGCCGATGCCAAAACCAGGCGCGATTACGGCGACGTTTACGGTGTTCGATGGGCACGTGGATAATTCCGCGAGCAGTTTTTGCGAACAGAGGTGGTTGGAACACTTGAAGTTAGCGGTGGAGAAACAGACGAAGTTCAAGAACGATTTGAGCGTCCACGGGAGCACAAGAGGGAAGGAGAGAGCGACACACCAGAGAGTGATGCATACGAGCGACGAGAATAATGCGGAGATCATTCACGATTTGGAATCCGTGGTGTCCGAAGCGGTGAGCTCGATGGAGGCGGCGTATAAGGAGAGCAATTCAGGAGGCGCCGGCGGATGTTTCGGAGGATGTTTTGGAAATCCGCAAGGGAGGTTTCCCAAAGGAGGATCGACGATGTGTTCGGTTTTAGTGCAAAGAGGCGTGACGGACGACGAGGAAGATGTGAAGAGCGCGTCGTTTTATATCGTATGCGCGAATGTAGGGGATAGCTCGTGCTTAATGCTGCCGCACCCGGACGATAAGGAAGAAGATTTCTCGGAAGGGAATGATACTAAGTACCAAAGATTAGCTCGAGAACACTCGCCGGATGATCCTTTAGAAGCGCAACGATTGGTTTCGGCTGGGTATAGACTCGCACGAATGTCGAATAACAGAAGCGGGAAAGAGGCGGGGCCGTTGCGGATGTACCCCGGGGGAATCGCGGTTTCGCGAGCAATCGGCAATTTCATGCGCAAAGACGCGATTATTAGCGAGCCCGAGTGCACGAGAGTGAAATTACCTCGAAACGGCGCGAGGATTTTAGTCGCCTCGGACGGTGTCTTTGCCGCGCTGAACGATTCTGAAATATCCAAAATCTGTTCCAAACATAAACACGCGAGCGAGTGCGTGGACGCGGTGGTGGATAGAGTTCTCGAAAAAAGAGGACGACACGACGATATTACCTTGATTGTTTGCGACGTACCGAAACCGGAAGAGTATTTAAAGGCGTTCAGAATGAACGTCGGCACGAGCGATACGTTAAAAGTCTACACGAGAGTGTGCTCGCCAAAAGGTTTGAAGGGGAGCAGTAAGAGCGGGCGAGAGCAAGAAGACCAGATTCCAGAGTTTGTCGAAGGCGATATTACCGTTCACGAAGGCGGCGTCTTTGACGAGCAGTACGAAAAAACTATTTTCGACGATTACGAGTTTGGCGATTTACTCGGAAGAGGCGTGTACGGATCCGTTCGATTAGCCAGAGCGAAAATAAACGATACGGGAGAAGCTTTTGCGATAAAATCCGTGGTCAACTCTGTGGATTACGCGCACCAAATCCGAAACGAAATTGAAACCTTGCGCGTGTTGTCCGGGAAACACCCGAACTTGCCGACATTAATAGCAGTATACGAGGATAAATCGAGAAAACTTTTCGGTGGTGGCATCATATATCTCGTCACGGACGTTTGTCAGGGCTCCTCGTTGTTCGATGCGATTTCGAAACGTAAGATCTTCGACGAACGCGATTGGCGACTGGTCGCCACGCAGTTACTCAGCGCGGTGTCGTTCATGCACTCCTTAGGAGTCGTACACAGAGACATCAAACCAGATAACATCATGTGTAAACATGAATGGACGATTGATTCGGAACCGCACTTGCAGATCATCGACTTCGGCTCGGCTTCGTTTTGTAAGAAGAACGAAAAGCTTCGCGGGTACCACGGTACGAAATTCTTCACCAGTCCGGAAATGTGCAACAGAGGATTGTACGACGAAAAGACCGATAATTGGGCGGTTGGCGTTGTTATGATTGTTTTATTAACGGGTTACCCGGAAGGCGTGCAAGTGCAAGAAACGTGGCAGAAGTTGTTGCGAGGCATTTTACCGGAATCTTTAATCGAAACCGCGCCGAGCGAGAAGTTTATCGAGTTGATCAAAATGTGTTTGACGATTGATTACGAGAAACGACCGAGTTGCGCGGCGATATTGAAAGCGTGCGAGAATTGGTTACACGATGCCGACGATAAGAGAAAGAAAAAGACGAGCAAGAGTAGCAATAGCAACAACAACAACAACAACAACAAGGCGTTGTTGATTTCCAAATCAGTATTAGCCGTGGAGTATGAAAAGCATGTCGCCAATCTTCTCTCCGTGTGCGCGTCCGCGAAGGTTGTGTCTAAAATTTTGAGCGTCGTCAACGTCATACAGAAAACGAGAAGTCAACGAGAAAGAGATTGTGTTGATGATAGCGATACGGACACGTCCTTATTGTACGACGCGTACGTATTAGCTGAAGATTTAGAAGACGCCGCGCGACGGTCCAACGCGAGCGATGTCGCCATGCAATTAGAAAGCTTGCGTCATCTCCACGGCTCTTCGGCGCTGACGATTGATTTGGAAAAGTTGAAAGAGCTCGAATCGTTACACAGAAGACACGACCACTTGTACAAAGCCATCAAAGCGTCTGCATCCAGTGAAACGAAAGTGTCTGAGTTCACGCAAATGCGTGAAAATAGAGACGTCGTTCAAAGCACCGTCCACGGGGAAATGTTGTACGCCATGTTATACGCCAAGAATAACGTTTCAAACGACAACTCCGTGCGCGGGAACGATACCTCAGTGCGTGGGTCATCCGAAAAGAGCGACTGGGTGCAAGAACCGTTGCACGAAGAAGTTCGGATGAAGAGGAGAAGCAGCTATTTAGAACTCGATCATTGATACGTCTCGAAGATATATTTATTATTGACTTTGGTGATTACAAAAAGAAAGAAAAAATGTACAATGACAGGCACGAAAGAAAATCTCACCCGCGACGCATCCCAACCTCTCAACTCCCTCCTCTTTCGTTATATGGAGGGCACCCGATTTCCGTTTCGAGCGGCTGCAAGCACTCGCGCAAAACGGCGTAGGCGGATTCGATGTCGCTCGCTAAGACTCTCAGTACTAAGCTATCCTTTTCGTTCCCTTCCTCATTCATTCTTTGCGTTTTGGATTCAGACGCGGTCGCGAGCGAGTACGAAACGCCAGCCGGAAGCGGTGATTTAGCAGTCAACCAACTCGCGGCGTTGGTAGTTCTTTTTGACGAGTCTTTCGCGTACTCCGCGCACTTTCTACGCGCAGCTTCCGTTCTCGGTCCGATTAAAATGACGCTCGCGATGACGTGTGCGTTTGCCATGCGTTTCGCGAGACTCTCTTCCTCGTTGTTCGATGCGGCGTTTTCCAGTCGTTGCGATTCGATGACATTTACGGTATCATCTCCAGTCGTCACGGTCGTTCGCGTAAGAAACGAACGAAACGCCCATCTCGCGTCGTCGTGTGCGACTCTTCCAGCGGTGATCCAATCCACGAAACACAAGCTTGAAGAATCATCTGCTAATGAAATCTCGTGCACTTGCTCAAACTTTGCGTCTTTAAAACACTGCGCCGGGTCCGGTAACCAACAGAGAAGCGCATTCGTTCCAACTTTTGCCTCGAGCGTTTGCTTTGTCGTCTTGGTGTTTTCGCTGTCGACGTCATTACAGGTACCATTTGCCGATGATGGTTTGATAGATTTATACACTTTCGTCGTTCCTTGCGTGCACACGCTCGCGGTGCAATTTTTCTGCACGTCCACCGACATCGGCACCAAGTCGCCGGAAACTAAACCTCCCCCATATGAAACGGTATAAAACCAAGCGCAATCGACTGATTTGTCAAATTGCACTTTTTTTGGATACAAAATGCGCAAAGGATAGGTCGAAAACAACTTCGTCGCGGAAGATATCGAGGACTGCAAGGAAACCTCGATGAGACCCGCAAACGCGGCGGTTTCTTTCTCGACTTCCATCATCGCAATTTTATCTTCTCGTTCTCGTCCACCGTTCATTTTCGATTCTTAGCTGTTGAATAAACGACCGTGCAACTGATCGTGTGCAGCTGCGAACATTTCTGCCAACGGTGCCGATACAGCGGCACTTTGAACATCGCTTCCTCTTTTAATCGCTTCCTCGCACATATCCTCCATCGTTTTCGTCGATTTTCGCAAAATCGACGCCACTTCGAGCGGTCCAACGACGTTTAATCGCGTCGCCGCCGAGCACGCATCACGAACAGTCACGTAGACAAACATACGAATCGTTATTCTTTCGGAAATGCCTAAAATGCCGCACACGGCACCAAAGACGCAAGCGAGGTGACCGACGCGAGTGTTTGGTTTTGAGGCTTGTTTAAGCGCCTTTAACTTTTGCGAAATACTCGAGGAGTCTCCCGAAAACGCAGCGACAGCGGCTCGACAGAGCGCCGTACCCGTGGATAAAGACGCCCGAAGAGCCGGTGCGTTCCCTGTGAGCATGGCGTGAAGAATCGCGTTTTCTTTTGACCACGCCGAGATGTCCTCGACTTCCGCTCTTCCTTCGAACGAGGATGATGAATCGAACCGGTTTCTCGCGGCTAATACAAAAGGTGCGAGTGTCGAGCACGCGTTTCGAGCAATGTCTGAAACAAACGTCGAAACATCTACTCCGTGACCGTTACCTGTATCTATAAATCCAAATTGCGTTGCTGCTTCGAGGCCGTTGGAGTGCGCGAACCCGCCCGTAGGGAGCAAAGGATCGAGCAGCTGCCACGCCGTCCAAAAATCGTTGTTATCGTCGCTCATGATTGTTGTACTCTTTCTTCTTCTCCTTCTTCTTCTCTTTGTCTAATACGTTTTCCTTCTGTGATCTAATATCTAATCCCGTCGCAATACCACCGCGTTGTGGTAAGATATCTCGGTCTCGTTAGTAATAATAATAAATAATAATAATAAATAATGATAAAAGTGCACTTCGCGTTCAAAGATTCAATCTCACCGTCTAGAACAAGAAGTATCTTTGCGCCAACGGCAACTCTTGGGCCGGTTCGCACTTCAATTCAACGCCGTCTGCGGTCACCTTGTACGTCTCCGGATCGACTTCAATCTTTGGCATGACGTCGTTCAGTTTCATGTCTTTCTTCGTGACACCGCGAATGTTGCACACAGGCTCGACGCGTTTTTGCAAACCGTACGTCTTTCCGACGGATTTTTCCGCCGCGAGCTTACTCACGAATGCGATCGAACTTTTACCCACGTTTGAGGCAGCAAACATTGGACGAGAAATAACTGGCTCTGGCGATGGAATAGACGCGTTAGCGTCGCCCATTTGCGCCCAAGCGACGAGACCACCCTTGACGATGAGTTCCGGCTTGGCGCCAAAGAAGCTTGGTTTCCACAAGCACAAATCGGCGAGCTTACCAACCTCAACAGAACCAATCAAGTGCGACATTCCGTGTGCTAAGGACGGATTGATTGTATATTTCGCAATGTATCGCTTCACACGGAAGTTGTCGCTATTCGTCCCCTCGTCTTCTGGCAAAGGACCTCGTTGCTGCTTATTCTTGTGCGCCGTTTGCCACGTGCGCGTGATGACTTCGCCGACGCGACCCATGGCTTGAGAATCGGAAGACATGATAGATAACGCGCCCATATCGTGCAAAACATCTTCCGCGGCGATCGTTTCCGCGCGAATTCTTGACTCCGCAAACGCAACGTCTTCGGCAATATTCTTGTCCAAATGATGACAATGCATGAGCATGTCCAAGTGCTCGTCGATGGTGTTCTTGGTGAACGGTCTCGTCGGGTTCGTGGATGAGGGTAACACGGCAAGCTCACCCGCAACTTTGATAATATCCGGAGCGTGACCACCGCCGGCACCTTCGCTGTGGTACGTGTGAATTGTTCGTCCTTTGAACGCTTCAATCGATGTTTCCACGCAACACGATTCGTTGAGCGTATCGGTGTGGATAGTCACCGCAATATCTTCCTTTTCCGCGACGGTTAAGCACGCATCGATAGCCGCCGGAGTCGTCCCCCAATCTTCATGGAGTTTTAAACCAACTGCCCCAGCTTCGACGATTTCGTTCAAGCCAGACCCTTTATGGTCGGACGTGTTGCCTTTACCCGTAAACCCGAAATTCATGGGAAACGTATCCGTGCTTTGTAACATCATCTTCATCTGTTCCGGCGCCGGCGTACAGGTTGTCGCGCACGTGCCCGTGGCTGGTCCCGTCCCACCGCCTAACAAAGTCGTCAAACCGCTCGCGATAGCTTCGGTCAAAATTTGTGGACAAATAAAGTGCACGTGCGTGTCTAAACCACCCGCGGTGACAATCAAACCTTCGGCGGAGATGACCTCCGTGTTCACGCCGACAACCATCCCCGGGGTTACGTTTTCCATGACGTCCGGGTTACCGGCTTTGCCAATGCCAACAATCATACCGCCGTTGATACCAATATCGCATTTAAATATTCCAGTGTAATCGACGACGAGCGCGTTCGTGACGACGCAATCTAAAGTATCATTCGCGCCTAAACCGGCGTTTTGCCCCATGCCTTCTCGAAGCGTTTTACCTCCGCCAAACTTACACTCGTCGCCTAAGGTGGCGTAATCCTTCTCCACCGTGATGTATAAATCCGTATCGCCTAAGCGAACGCGATCGCCGGTCGTCGGACCGTACATGTCTGCGTACTTGGATCTTGGTAAAGTGATCGCGTCGCTCGACTCTTCGTCGTCGTCTTCGCTCTGGTGCGCGTTGACGCCCATGATTTTTGTCACCGAATCCAACACTTTCTTTTGGTCCTTTTCGCTGAGAGGATAGGTTATTTTCATGCCATCGCAGACGTTATTCCCACCTTTTACGACGCAGTTACCTCCGATTGGGCAAATTTGAACTTTTTTCGTTTCCCCTGGCTCAAATCGAACAGCCGTGCCTGCTGGAATGGCGAGCTTATACCCGCACGCCTTCACTCGATCGATGCGCAACGACTTGTTCGTTTCCACCAAATGAAAGTGACTGCCGACTTGAATCGGTCGATCGCACGTGTTTGTCACGAGCAAAGTTTTCACTTTTCTTCCTTCCAAAAGCGTCAAACTACCTTTGACAGTTTCTAACTCGCCTGGAATCAAATCCGACGACGTCGTCTTTGGAAACGCATCCGCGGACGGTACCGGTAAAAACGATCCTTTCAACGCCAACGCCAAATCTCCATCTTCGCGGCAAATCGGCCCGTGCACCGAGACTAATTTCGTTCCGTCCGTAAACGTCCCTTCAACTTGGACTTCCCCGCATAACGTCGCAACGCCGGGTAAGACTTGTCGCGTCCCCAAAATCGTTCTCGCCTTCTCCACAATCTGTGCGACGGACTGTTCGCTTCCGTTTTCCGGACCTTCTCGAATGAGCTCGAGAATCTGGTTCGCGAGCAACGCCGTCGCCTCGGGGTGATTGAGACGAATCCCTGACGCCAGTCTTTTCTGCGCCAAGTGAGCGGCTTGCGCCACGGCGAGCTTGTCCACTTCTCTGGGAGATAACCGCATTTTGTACTACGTATTATTATATCTTCCTTACTACGAGTAGTATTCTTTCTCTTCCTATATCCCGTGCAGCCGACTTTGGCGAGTTTCGGGACGAGTTTCTTCAGTATAAACTTTCTGTACGAACTCGACGGCGCTTTCTGTTTCAACACGTACGCGAACGACTTTAATGTCGCTCTTTCGTCGTTTACGTCGTTCCCAGAAACCAAAGAAGAAAAATAATCGAGCTTCTCCGGAACGAGCTGCTTAATTTGTCTTCTTTTTTGCTCCTCGACGATGACAAAACCAGTCGATGTGGTTTTCGCGTTCGATGTTTTGAGCACACAACCAGAAACACCAATTTCAGGAGCGCTCGTTTTCAACGACTTATTCGTCCTCTTCTGACTCCTCAAATTCGATGATTTTGATCTCGGCGCGTGTTTCCGTCTGTTTCTCTGCCTTTTCCTTTTCGTCGAGCGGAGTTCCTCGACGACGGTCTTCTGACAATCGGAGGAGCCTTCCACGCTCTTCTTTTCCATGCAACGACGGTTTTTAGAAACCCTCTCTCTCCCTTAAATTCTTCGTGATGTGTGTATAATAACGTTTCGAGAGAGTAAGAGAGAGAGATTTAAGAACAAAAAACCGCGATTATTAAAAAGACACGACTTAAACGAAGCGCTGCTCGGAGTGCTGCTCTGCTTTTCTCGAGCGACTCTTCTTCTCTCTGTTCTTTCTCTCTTTTCGCGTTTCGAGAGTCTCTTTGTGATGAATTTTTCACGACCTTTCAGAGAGACAAAATCAGTTAGGGTTTCAACTGTTTTCTAAAAGCAGAGAGAAACGGAGAGGGGCCGCATTGTGCGCGCGCAGTGTTGCGCGTCATAAAGAAAAAGTGCGAAGAGAGGGACAGAGAGAGAGCTTCTCTGATTCTCACTGTTATTCGTAGTAGAATTAGTGTTACCAAATGACGACGCGCGGACGCGGACACGGACACGGACACGGAATGCATTCCAAAGACGACGAAGAAAAAGTCCCGGACGGTTTCAAGCGAGTGATGTCAAACGACGACGGCATCACGTATTACGAAGAAATATCCACGGGACGCAAATTACACTCGCACGACGGCTTGAAACCGCACTCGCACGACCCGATACCGAATAAAGGGTCGTTTTTGAACCGGAGAATAGCGACGTATAAGAACCGAGACTTTTCCGAAAGATGTTTTACGGTTGGGATCGGAGGCCCAGTTGGTACTGGGAAGACGGCGTTGATGTTGCAACTGTGCAGATATTTCACGAAAGAAGCGACGGAAGCATCGCACGAGAGAAGAGAAAACATCGTCGCGGTGACGAACGATATATTTACGAAAGAAGACGGCGAGTTTTTAGCGAAACACGAGGCGTTACCGATAGAGCGCATCCGCGCGGTGGAAACCGGCGGGTGTCCGCACGCGGCGATACGCGAAGACATTGGCGCGAATTTGAGCGAAGTCGAAAGCTTAACCGGGAAGTTCAACCCAGAGTTTTGTTTGTTAGAATCTGGAGGGGATAACTTAGCCGCGAATTTCTCGCGAGAGCTCGCCGATTTTATCATCTACGTCATCGACGTGTGCGGCGGAGATAAGATCCCGCGGAAAGGCGGACCCGGAGTAACGCAGGCGGATTTGTTAATAATCAACAAGAAAGAGTTAGCCGACGCGGTTGGCGCGAGCGTGGACGTCATGACCCGCGACGCTAACGCGCAACGCGAAGGCGGGCCGGTGATTGTCGCCAGCGTGAAAACCGGAGACGGCGTGAGAGAGATTGCGGGGCACATTTTGAAAGCCCACGACGAGGCGATGTGTTACGGTCACGCGCATCATCATCACTGATGAGAGTAGTAGTATTGTCGATCCATCTTCCATCCATCTCACATCGCGCGTAGTTGTGTTATTTGTTGTTTTTAATAAGCGCGGGTGGTTAAATGTTTCATCAAAACAACTTGCTCTCATTTCGTCACATTTTCATCATCATCATCATGTTGTATCAACAGTATTCTTCGTCGCTTTCTCTCGCCGTCTCAAGAGTATCATCATCATCATCAGCATCATCATCATCGCGACGACGAGGGGGTGACTCTTTCCGAACAACAACAACAACAACACGATGGAGAACGTCCCGACGGAGAAGGACAAAGAAGGTAACCGTAACGGTGTTTGATTCGTCGCGGCAAAACAGCAACATCGGCGCCAGCACGAGTGGTAAAGACACCGAGGACGACGCAAAGATTGGGGTTGGAAGTTCGCTTTTTAAGCGCATTCAACTCGCATCGGACGGATACGTTCGCCTGGCGTTACCCGGGAACGAATCCCGTGAGGTGGATAAAAGACCAATTTCAGACCTCTTGTACGGGTTTCTCTTCGCGTTTGGAACTTTAGCGATATTGGGTACGATCGATGCACTGATCGAAGTGAACTTTCAGAAACCGTTTTTTATCGGTGCGTGGGGCACGATTTCGGTTTTAGCGTTTGGCACGAACGATGCTCCGGCGTTGCGGATGTGGAACGTCGTCGTCGCGACCGTGTTTGCTTCGTTCGTGGCGATTTGTTTCGTGAAATTCTTCGGGACGACGGTGATAACGAGAGCGTTAGCGGTGGCGATATCGATCGCGTTTATGATGTGGACTGGAGCGATTCATCCGCCCGGTGGTGCCGCGTGCGTTATCGCTATGGATATGATTAAATGGCAAGAGCTTGGATTTTTGTACGCTTTGTATCCGACGGTTTTAGGGAGCGCGTTTATATGCGCCAGCGGCGCGGTCTGTTCGAAAGTCAAGAAACGTTGGCCGTTTACGATTGAAGACGTGAAGAGTGCGATGATGAATATGAAACGACCAAACGGAAAAGAAATGGTCCAAACGTTGAAAAGCTGCGGAAGCGGAGGTATTTTTGCCTACGGCATCATGAACACGCTCTGGTACTCCTTCGGCATCGTGACCGCAGTGTACGCCATCACCGCCAGCGGTGCGACGTCTCTCGCGCTCATCAAACCAAAACTTTTACCAGCCTTAGCTGCTGTCTGGGCCGGATCCCAAGCGACCAAACTCTTCCGCATCTCCTCCTCCATCGCGTTAGCGCCTCTGTGCGATAAAATTTTAAACCGAGTCAACCGTCGATTGAACGAAACGAACAGATTTTCCAAGTCCCAAACTCTGTTTTGGACGTGCATCGCCACCGTCCTCCTCGGGTGTGCGTTCATAGCCGCGTGCACGTTCGCTTTTTTAGCCAAAGCGAAGTTGTTCGTTTAATAAAAAGTTTACGTAAAACGTATAATAGTAGCGCTCGAAAAGTCCGAGAAAAATCTGCCAGAGCAGCTAAATATCTCCAGAAATCAAGGACAACAAATCATCGTTAGTACGCGTTGTTCAGATGCTCTCCCCGAACGACAGCGCTCCAGAAACGTGCGTTTTTCTTTCATCATCTCTCATAAAAGCGTTTTGAGTATTTCTCTTTCGTTCTTTCGTTCTTTCTTTCGTTCTCTTTCTAACCGTCCGTCCGTCGTCTTTCAAAATCACTTTCAAAAACAGAATGTCCCGAGACGCTGACGCTCGAGGAGGAGCGTCGACGTCGTTAATCGAAGACGACTCCTCGATGCGAAATCAATGGTTGAAATTCAAAACGAAATTTCTCGCGTGTTTCTGGGACTTCGAAGCCGAGCTCGCGGATTGGTTCGGGTTGAACACCAGTAAGTTTTACGAAGAGTTGGAGATGAAGGAAGATTTAGAACGAGAGGAAGAGGAGGAGAAGGCGAGGAAAGAGAGGAAAGACGGGGTGGAAATGGCGAAAATGGAGATGGCGTCTTAGCAGAGTCGTTTGAAACGAACAACAACAGTCGAGATGATGGTTTATAAACCCTCTCTCATCTCATCCGTCGGTCGCCGTTCGCGTCGTCTCGCTCTCCGCGCAAAGCGAGTTGAAACAAACGCTTCGTTGCGGAGGACGAGAAAAGCGGGTATGCGCGTCTCTTTTCAGTCCTCGCTCTCCTCCTCCTCGAACTGATGAAAACGACGCTCTTCTTCTTCTTAAAGTTGTCGTGAAACGCTCTCGATTTCGTAAAAACCAAGAGCAGCGAGAAGAAGAAGTCGGAGGACCCCCGCTCCTGCTACGCTCCGCAAAAGCAGAAAGAGCAGCACAATGGAGTGATTTTCCCCCATTGTTTCCCTCGCAATCCCACGTCTTCAAAAGCTTTTCATCAGCGAGAACACGAGTAAGAGCGCGTAAAAGTATCCACCAAACTAAGTAAAGTATCATCTGAAGCGAGATTTAAAAGAATGAAGCACGAATACCGATCGTTTTCTCTCCTCTTCTTCCTCTTTGTTTCAATCTTCCTCCAAAATCATTCATCGCATCACGCGGCAACATTCTTCGTCAAAGCCGAGCGAATGGATTTCAAAACCTTGCGAAAGACGCGATCGATTCCTCTCACGAATGAAAATGGGTTGAGCATGTGCACGATGACCTTAAACACTCAGGAAATGTTTGGATGCTACACGAATCAGAACGAGAATGGTAAACGAGGGAAGATTGTGCGCGTGGAGACCGAGGCGCAGTTGGAGGCTTTTGGGACTGAAAAGAGAGGAAAAGGAGAAGCGAACGTGGTGACGGCGCCGATGAGAATGATGAAACAAGTTTTGAAAAAAGTGGAAGAGAGTAAAGATGTTCTCGTTTCTGCTGTTCTCGTCGAGCATCCATTGGCGTTTCTTGATGCGAATAAGGGAGGAGATGATGCGGAGAAGGAAGCGGCGGAAGCTGGATTCTATCGCGGCGTGCCGGAATCCGACTCGAAAGAGGACGCGAAAAGAGTGAACGTAGGCCAAACGCCGGTGGCGTTTTTAGGCGTAAACGCGACGAGGAAAGTCGTTTGGGCGGCAAACGAGAACGTGAAGAGAGAAAAGGTACAAAAATCGTCGAAAACAAATTTCATGGGTAGAGACGAGCTTTTATACGCTTCCGTGGACGGCGCGATGGACGCCGCGGGGAAGACGAGCGAGGATATGAAACGCGCGAATAGCATCACGTGTTTAGAGAAAAGGACGTGTTTACCCATTGGAGGGTACTCGATCGCGACGGCATTTTTAGATGGGTTTTCCAGATACTTGTACAACGAAAGCGCGCCTTCGATATTCGTGACCGCGAGGTTGGATAAAACGACGTCCATGTTTCGCGACGAAGCGCGAGGCGCAAACGCGGTGTACTCGAGTTTGATTTCTTTCTTAGTCGCCGCGGAAGTGGTGAATGATTTAGTCGTAGACGGACCAAACTTGGAGAAACCAATCGTGTTTGCCGCGTTTGCCGGAGAAGAGTACGACTTAGTCGGGTCGAAGAGGATGATGGAAGAGTTCCCGGGGTTGGTGGATACCGTAGTTGAAATTGGACCGGTTGGCTTTGCCTCTTCTTCAAAAGACGCGTTGTACGTCCACGAACAATACAACCAGACCGACGATACGTTCGAAGATTTCTTAAAAGTCCAAAGCGCGGCGAACCGAGAAACGCTCGGCGAAGATTCGTTGTCCGTGAAAGAAGTCTCTCGAGGCGTCGAGGTCCCGAAAGGCTCCTCTTTGAACTCGTTCACCAACGTCAGCGGAAGTCGATTGACTTTAACCGATTACAACACGTTCGAATCGGACGATCCTTTTTACGGAACTATGTTCGATTCTGGTTTGGATAAAATCAACGTGAAACGAATCGCCGAAGTTGCGCGATTAGTTGCCGGCGCCGCGCTTCGCATGAGCATGAAAGACAAGGAACAATTCGCGGTGAAGGAGGACGTTTTAAATAAACTGGTCGACAACGATTTCGTGCAGCAAACGATCGCGACGGCCTCGGAGTTGGCGGAATGTTTAGTCGATCCGAAAGTTGGTTTAAGAAAGTGTTCGTTTTCTCAAAAGTACGACGTGTTCGGCTCAAATGCCCCGTCCGAAGAAGACGAAGCGAACGAAACAAACAACATCGGATCCTCCTACGTCGGCGTCGTTCAATACATCCCAGAAGATATTCAAACCTCCGAAGCGAAATCACCGATTCAGAGATTTGTATACGAGCACCTCTCGCGCGTTGCCAACGGCACGGCAAGCACAACGTATCGTCTCGCTTTGCCTTCACAACTCAAGTTTGACCGGGACTCGTACGCGTGGCAAGTTCGGGACGGAAACGCGAACGGGTACGAAATCTGGACTGAATCGAATTGGTCGGCGAAAATCGGCGTGACTATCGAGAGCAACAAAGGGTGGTTCTTTGAGCCGATCGCGACGGCGTGTGCCGTAGTGATTGCCACTTTGTTCTGTTTCTTCGGCGAGCGGATGTTGGAACGCGCGTTGACACGAGGAGGAAGCTCGAGCTCGACTTCCTCCCAAAAGCTTAATAGCGGTATGGATTTAGATTAGTAGTACAAGAAGCGCGCGTGAAATTGATGATAAAGTAGTAGTATGAATAGCAGTAGTAAATGCACGCGTTTTATATAGGTACCTGGTGCCGAAGCACGGTATATAAAAACGCTGGAAACGACAAAAATGAACTCGCGAAAGATCAACTTATTAGAAAAAAATTAATAGCTCCACTGGAAGGAGTCGTTGGCGACCGCGGCGACTAACCCGTTCTTCTCGTACCTATCGCTTTCATCCCACGCCATCAAACCGCCCATAACTTCCATCTTAATTTTCTTCGCGCACGCGTCTTCCGTGGACATGTGCTTATACCACCTCTCCAAACTCGGTCTTCCGTCGAAAACGTTCTCCCACCCGAAGTACTTTGGCAACAAGTGGGTCATAAACACGAAGGTCGGAAACAACGCCGCGTCCGCCGTGGACGGCTTATCTCCGCACAAATACGGCCCAGGTTCAAACCCACCGACGGTTTTCTCCATAACGTCCAACAACCGATCGATTTCGCTAATTTGCTCCGCCCTTACCTCCGGCGACATCGGTCCTCGATACATGCACCCTTGAATCGGCGTCAAATACACGTCGTGCCACCTCGTCGCCAAATTACACGCCGTCTTCGCCTCCAACGTCTCCGGCCTTAAACTCGGACCTTGCTTCTCGAACGCGTCGCACAAATACTGACTGATCACTTCCGACTCTGGTATCGCTTGTCCGTCTTTCGTCACCAGTAAGGGCATTTTCCCTTGCGGATGCATCTCCAGAAACTCCGGCGACTTCAAGCCCCCTAACGTGCTCGGATTCTTAAACTCAAACTCATCCTCGATGTTTTTCCAGCAAATAATTAACCGGTTCCTCGCGCCGTTGTTGGAAACTGGAACGTCGTAGAAGATGTTTTTATACACCGGATCGAGCGCGGCTTCGAAATCCCCCGTCGTTTCTTCCGAGGAAGATTCCGCCGCACTCATCAAAGCACATCTCCTCCTCCTCTTAATCATTTTCTCGTCACCATTAAACCCGCTTTTCCTCAAAGCAGCGGCACCACCACTCCCGCAAAGGCGAAACGACGACGACCAAGGTTGTTGTTTCGTGCTCTTCTTCGAGGAGGAAGACGAGGTGGCGGAATTCCCGCTCTGGTATCGCTGGGTATGAATCGTCTGCATCATCATCGGAGTCATCATGATGTTGGTTTTTCTATCCTCTTTCTCTCTCTATTATCTGAATGAGGAGGAAAATGCACGAGTGATGCGTGTTTTGGCTCTTTTTTCGGTGCAAAAAAACGTTTCTGCCTTTTTTTCACTTTTTTTTGTTTTTTGGTCTCTCCTTTCTTTCTTTCTTTCTTGCATCACTACTCGAAAAAGAAGCTTTTTTGCGCCACTCTGTGCTCCCCGTGTGTATTCTTTCGCCGCTGCCCTTTCTCCTCTTTGCGAGAAGAAGAGAGCGTTTCACGTTTTGAAAGAAGAAGAAGAAGAAGAAGAACAAAGCTTTGTCGATCGTCGCGTTCGTGTGATTGGTAAAGCAGCGCTGTTCTTTTTGAAAACGGGAGAGAAGAAGAAAGAGGAGTTTCCGAGAGAATTCCATTGAAATTTCAAAAATCAAATCGTCTCTCGAGTCATCATCATCATCATCATCATGGGGCAACAAACGCAACATCTCCGACCGAACGAAATCAACGGGTTATTCCAAAACCAGTCGTTAACGCTGGAAGCGCGAGCGATGAGAGCGTTAACCGCTCTCATTCAAAAGAAAGAGTTCGACACTCGAGAGAAGGAAGAGGATTACGTGGAGGATATTTTAAACGCTTTGGACGGGAAGTGCTTGCAAACGAGCGTGGTCTCGGAGGAGATCGCGCGGGAGGCGGTGGGCGAGATGGAGAGGAAGAAGGAGATTGAAAACGTGATAAATCGTGATGCGCCGATGGCGGTGGACGAAGAAGACGGAGAGGTAGGAGAAAAAGAAGATGATGATGATGTTGATGTTGATGATGAATCGGACGACGAGGACCGAGCGAACCAAGAGAGATTGCAAAACGAACTCCGAGACGAAGCCATCGTCGTGTGCGACGCGTTCGCGCACGCGCCTCGGTATCAGTACGACGAAACGAGAAACGTGTTTGCGAAAATCGACCAACCGGCGACGATGGACGCCGAGGCGGATTCGAAAATCAACGTCTATCGGGAACGGTTTCATTTGTTGAGGCAGAGAATGAGCAGGCACGAGAGTTTTACGAAACCGGCGTTTGGGAAGAAGAAAAAAGGTAACGAAGATGCGAGTACTAACGCGAATAACACGAACGAGTTGACGCCGCTTCGATCGTTGGTCGGTCAGTGTTACGGGCCGAGAGTCGTCATGGGATGTTTGTCGCAAGTGGAAGACGGTATTTTTCACTTGGAAGATCCGACTGGGTCAATGAGAATTGATTTGACCGCGGCGGCGGCGACGAGTGGGATGTTTTGCGAGAATTGCGTGGTAATTGCGACAGGAGAAGTGAGGAAGACTGACGGCATTTTTGAAGTGTCCGCGTTGGGCCATCCACCGGCGGAGACGAGAAGGAAAACGCTGGAAGCGACCAACGCGACAGATTTTATGGGCGCCGCGCAAGGTGGAAAACACGTCGCGCTGCGACCGAGAGATTTAGACGAGTTGATCAAAACAGAAAAGAAAGCGAAAGACGAACGATTCGTCGTCATTTCCGATTGTTACTTGGACGATTCCAAATGTTTGAGACGATTGAGGAATATTTTTGAAGTGTACGATCAATCGGCGAAACCGCCCGGGTTGTTTGTGTTTATGGGGGATTTCACGCGAGTACCGTTTGGTCCGACGAAGTATGATTTCGCGTCGTACACGAAATCGTTCGACCAGTTGGCGGATTTGTTGGACGAATACCCGTCTATTCGCGAAGAGTGTCGCTTCGTGTTTGTCCCCGGGCCGGGCGATCCCGGAAATACGAGCGCCTATCCAAGACCAGGATTGCCCGCCGCGTTGAGAGGTCATAAAATCACCGCGTGCTTGCAAAAAGTAGAGTTTGCGTCTAATCCGTGTAAGATTCGATGGCATTCGCAAGATTTGGTCTTTTTCCGAGACGATTTACAAGCCAGAGCGCGACGAGGGTGTGTGTTACCGCCAGTGGACGATTTGGGCACGGAGGAAGACGACGAGCGATTACAGTTAGACATGTCACCGAAAGAACGTGAACGACGAAAAGCAATGCGAGAAAAACCTTTGTTCCTTCACTTGGCGATGACTTTAGTTCAGCAATCGCACTTATCGCCGTTGCCGTTGACGCAAATGCCGATTTATTGGGAGAGAGACCAGGCGATGTGGTTGTACCCGGCGCCGAATGCTATTTTCTTAGGCGATCGATCGGAAACGCAGTGTAAAATGACTGACGTGTGTAATGTGGGAACGACGATGGTAAACCCAGGATGTTTCGCGGACGATGGGAGTTTTGCGATTTATAATCCAAGCGAACGAGAAGTGGATTTATCCGTCGTGAGCGCCGCGGAGATGTAAAACAAGAAGAACAGTCAAATCTAGGAAATTACTATATTAAGATCTATTACTAGTGATAATACAAATATTAATAATAATACTCGCACGAATTGACTTCTCTAAGTATCTATCTATCTACCTGTCTACCTCTTCATTGCGCTTGTTTTGTATGTAATACATTTTTCCGACGTTAGCGCGCCTCCTTCGAGTTTGTTCCTGAGAGCGCGGAATGAAGGATTTCCCCCAGAGCTTCTCCTTGGAGGCGTCGTAGTCATTTATTGTGACATTCATCGCGGCGTACTCTTTCATTTGCTCCTCGATGTTGGCACCGGCACCCGAAGACTCCTCTTTGAACGTGTCGAAAAACAACGACTCGAACGCGGAGGAGCAGTATCGTGAAGAACTCTCCTCTTGTTCGTCTTCTTCTTCTTCGCGTTGACCGGTTTTGCCGTTGCATACTTCAATCACATCCTCTTCACTCGCCGTCCATATTAAACAGTGTGGGTTATCAAACACGACGACAGAGTCCGTGTCGATGGGAGCCAAGTCGAATTTTCTCTCGCACTGCATCAGCACCGGGTGATTGACGCTCGGAAACGTTTTTGAAACGCGACAGCAAAATGCTCGAGCGCAGTGCTTATACGCAAACTTCCTCCCTATGGTTATCGATTGAATAAAAATAGGCTCCGTAAGTTTCGTGGCCAATAAACTACCCTGCACGCCGAGTGCATTCCACGAGGCTATTTTATCCGAGCACGTACACATTCGTCCGGCTCGATTTTCTCCGACTGGTAAAGTACCCTTTGCGAGCGTTCCGTTCTCGTATAACGCAGCGACCGACGCCGAGCTCGCATCATCGTCCTCGTCGTTTTTCGCAGGCATCGAGACCACCGTCGCTTTCTTCAACGCCACCGCCACGGAGCCTTTCTGAACGTCTAGTGGTAAAAATGGTGTCTCGTGCGTTTGCGTCGGCATCGTAAACGGCCCGATCTTGGTGTCGTTTCCGTCGTCCATTCCTCCTTTGGCCCATTTTCGTATAGTTGCGTTCCCGCACGGACACGAAGAGACGTATAAATGAATGCTCTTGTGCGTTTTCATTTGAAAGAGCACCCTGTCGCCCCCGCCGTCGTCGTCTCGTTTCACTCTCTCGAGTAGAAATGAATCCTCTGTGTCCTCGTAGCCTTCGTTCGATAACGCTTTCATTTCCAACGCTAAATACCTCTTCAACGCTCTCCTCGCCAACACCTCCGCGTGTAAATCTCTCAGCTTACCTCTCTCGTAACTCTTCTTTTCCATCTCCCGATCAAAATCCTCGTCCGAAATCGTCTTCGTCCCGTTCGCGACGGTCAAGCACGTCATCCTGTTCGTTCGCGCGTCGAGCGCGATAAACGCGCTCATAACAGTCCTCAGATGATGATTTTCCTCCTCCTCATTCGCTGCTCTCAAATTATATTCGCGCGCCGTATTCTCTCGCAAACGCGAGAACGTTTCGATTGCAACGTTCGAAATCGATTCCGCGAACGCGCACGAACTCGCTCGCGACTTTTCGCCGCATCTTTGTCCCGTTTTTGTCGTCATCTCTGTCCTCGTCATCATCTCGGGGTGTTCACTTCACCTCAGTGAGAGGTGCACTTCTTCAGAGCAACTTTGTATTTATCCTCGCACGACGCTTTTTCCAAACGACCTAAACGCGCGACATCATCATCATCGCCTGTTACTTGTGCTCCTGCTGCTCCTGCTTTTGCTGCGTGCAACGACGGCGATGACTTACACGCGAACAGCGCTTCTCTGGCTATGTTCTTGCACTTTTTCTCGTCGATGATGAACAAAGACGGCGACGACGTTTCTTCCTTCTTGGCGTAACGATACGTCGCGTAGCCGAGCGCAGAAAAAGCAAAGACAACCGGTGGCAAGAACACGAATGCCATAAAACAACACCAGGCAGGAGATGATGAATGTGTGGTGAGGACGAAGACGCGAAAGAGGACGAGTTTGAATACCTAGTAGTAGTAGTAATAATAATAATGACGAAACAATTGGTTTGTTTCTGCTCTTTCTAAGTATTGGGTGTCGCGGAGTCGTCATCACCATCATCATCACTACGACTCACATGGCTTTCCCTAGCTGCATTTTCCTCTTGAACATCAAACTCGTGTTGTGCATCAACCCGTCGATGATCCCTACCACGCTATACACGCCACCAACGATGGCCATTAACGTGGTTATGAATTGGTAAAACTCGCGTCTTTTCTCGACGCCTAAAATTTGCACCGGGGACGGGGTGAAGTGGAATTTCGCTCTCGGCGTTTCCCCGTCTGGGGTTTTGACCGAATGCGTGTGTTGGGTGTATTCGTACACGTTGAACGGTTGCGCGAACGGGCCCAGGGGTTGCATGGTGGTTAACACCGTTTGTAAGTAATGCTCGTGCGACGTTCGCGGGTTTTTCGAGACGACGAAATCGTTCGCCAATTTGTCGTGCCAATCTCCTTCTTTTTCGCCTCTGTGGAATCGAGCCATATATTTTTGCCTCGACGCGGATAATTGTTGACCGAAGTAGAAGTGGTGAACTTGGTGCGTGACGTTTAATTTGTCCACGTCGAAGGAGTGGCCGTTTTTGGCATCCGCGGTAAAAAAGACGTGTCCGGGGACTTTTTTCACCAAGACGAAACCGGTGATGGAACACCCCGTGCTCGCTCTGGTTTGGACCACGTCCGCGTGGTTGGCGACTTTGAAATCGATTTGCTCGTTCGGTCGCGGCGGTTGCGGTTTCTTCTCGTTATCTTTCGTCGGTTTCCCTTTTGGTACTGGAATGTTCCCTTCGCCACCCGCGGGAACGTCCACCATGCTCTTCCCAAACTCTACAATCGCGCTCACGGTTCTGTCCCCGTGATAGGACGCGTGATCCGTGTGTCTCCCATGCGCGATTAAATCCGACCCTCTCGTAAAGATTCTCACCGTCGGATACCCTTGAATGTGATGTTTCCTGCACAACTGCTCGTGCTCCACGCAATTGACTCTCCCGAGCGCAATCGAGTGCATGTTTTGCGAATTCGTGTTGAACGTTTCGTGCAACTGAATCGCCGCCGCGTCAAACACCGGTTGCAACCGTTGACTCCACGGACACCACGGCGCGTAAAAATTGATCATCGTCACCGAATGCGCGTCGTTAAACGCTTGCATCTCTTCCTCTGTCGTCAACGGTTCCGCGCTCGAGTGCGTCACTCGTCCAGTCGCCAACGCTTCCTTGTGCTTCTCCACCACAATCTGCGCCTCCGTCAACTCTTCCTCGTTCACGTGCGCGTCTCCATCCTTCCCTGGCGTCTTCTCCGCCCACGCCAAAGGCCCAGTCGGTCGAAAATTCCCATCGATTGGTCTCTTAAACACCGTCTTGGTCAGATTATACCTCGTCAATCCCAACGCGTCCCCAACATCCACCGACGCGAACTCGCACGACAAAGCCGGAAAAGACACGTTAAAGTTAATCCGTAACAACTCTCCATCCACCGACCGATCGACGACCACTTTCGTCTCGAACGTCGTTTTCAAATACGCTCGCGTTTCTGCGATCAAAAGAAACACGATTAAAGATGTCGCCAGGATGGAGAGGATCGTCCCCAGGTACGTGCCTTGCGTCATGTCGCGCGGGATTTTCCGGTAGAAATCCATCCCTTTCGCTTTGGTTAAAATGCCCATCTTTTATTTCTCGTCTATTTCTCTCTCTTTCTTTCTCTCTAAATCTCTCTCTCTCTCTCTCTCTCTTTCACACACGCACAGGAGGAACAACTCAGAGCAGTGGTGCTGCGCTAAAAAACAAACGCAGGCAGCACACAAAGTCGAGTTTGTTCTCTTCTTCTGCAAAAGGTCTAATTAATGTCTCTCGATGATGATTTTTTTTGTGTGTTGGTTTGTTGCGAAAGAAAAGAAAAAATCTCTTTTTATTACTCGATTTTGGCAGTCCTTTCTTTTTTATTCGAAGAAGAAGTCAAAGAAATTTCTTCACTTTATTTAAAAAAGAAAACGCAAGCTCATCAGACACTTCGTTTCTTTTCTCTTCGTAACACACATCCAAGGCAGTAACTATTGCACTCGTACACCGATACCTTTTTAAAACACCTGATAATTATTAATAATGAGAGAGGTTATTTCCATCCACATCGGCCAAGCTGGCGTGCAAACTGGTGCGCTTTGTTTTTTGGTTTTGGTTTTTCTCGCATGTGGACGCATGCGCGAAGATTCTCTCATTCTCTCTCTCTGTCGTTGACTTTTTTTCTTCTTCTTCTTTCTTGGGAGATGATGACGACGACGACGACGACAAAACTGACCTCTCTCAACGTTCTCTGTTGATGCGCTTTTTTCGAATGATGAACAACAGGTAACTCGTGCTGGGAGCTGTATTGCTTGGAGGTGCGCGTTTGATGATGTCGTTGTCTCTTTTCTCTCTTCAAATGTTTCTAATTTTGGGTAAAAAATTACATTGACTGACTTTGACTTTTCATCATCTCTCTCTTCTTTCTATATATATAGCATGGCATCAACCCGGACGGGCAAATGCCGGCCGACAAAACCATCGGCGGTGGCGACGACGCGTTTAACACGTTCTTCTCCGAAACTGGCGCGGGTAAGCACGTCCCGCGATGCGTATTTCTCGATCTCGAACCGACCGTCATCGACGAGGTGAGAACGGGGACCTACCGCCAATTGTTCCATCCGGAACAGTTGATTTCCGGGAAAGAGGACGCCGCGAACAACTTTGCCAGAGGCCATTATACCATTGGTAAAGAGATTGTCGATTTGGCGTTGGACAGAATTCGCAAGTTGGCGGATAACTGCACCGGGTTGCAAGGCTTTTTGGTGTTCAACGCCGTCGGCGGCGGGACCGGCTCTGGTCTTGGGTCGTTGCTTTTGGAACGTTTGTCCGTCGATTACGGGAAGAAATCGAAGTTGGGTTTCACCATTTACCCGTCACCGCAAGTCTCCACGGCAGTCGTTGAACCGTACAACTCCGTTTTGAGTACGCACGCGTTGTTGGAACACACCGACGTGGCCGTCATGTTGGACAACGAGGCGGTGTACGACATCTGCCGCAGATCGTTGGATATCGAACGACCGACGTATACGAACTTGAACCGTTTGATCGCGCAAGTGATCTCGTCGTTGACTGCCAGTTTACGATTCGACGGTGCGTTGAACGTCGACGTGACGGAGTTCCAAACCAACTTGGTTCCGTACCCGAGAATTCACTTCATGTTGTCCTCGTACGCGCCGGTTATTTCCGCGGAAAAGGCGTACCACGAACAACTCTCGGTCGCTGAAATCACCAACTCCGCGTTCGAGCCGTCCTCGATGATGGCGAAGTGCGATCCGAGACACGGTAAGTACATGGCGTGCTGCTTGATGTACAGAGGCGACGTCGTACCGAAAGACGTCAACGCTGCCGTCGCTTCGATCAAGACGAAGAGAACCATCCAATTCGTCGATTGGTGCCCGACTGGTTTCAAGTGCGGTATTAACTACCAACCGCCGACGGTTGTCCCGGGTGGTGACTTGGCGAAAGTACAACGCGCTGTGTGCATGATTTCTAACTCCACCGCCATCGCGGAAGTCTTCTCCAGACTCGACCACAAGTTTGACTTGATGTACGCCAAGAGAGCGTTCGTCCACTGGTACGTCGGCGAAGGCATGGAAGAAGGCGAATTCTCCGAAGCGAGAGAAGATTTGGCCGCTTTGGAGAAGGATTACGAAGAAGTCGGCGCGGAATCCGGCGAAGGCGAGGGCGAAATGGACGAAGAGTATTAAACTTTTCTCGTGTCGACTTTTCCGATAATACTTGTGCGTTTAGATTTGAGATGTTGGAAACATATTTCAAGCGAAACGCGGTTGGTGGCGGCTCCCTCATTTTAATTAGGTACACACTCTATTTAAATATCTAATAATGCAGAACTATTTATTACTATTAATACTATTGGTACTAGTATCATCATCATCTCCGCTACTATCGGGCTCTAGCCATTCCACGTTTTCAAAGAGCGCGTCGTGGTCGCCTTCGCAAATGTCGTTCTTTCCAACCAACTCCTTCACCACGATGTCGTCGAACAAAACTTTCCCTTTTCGGTCTCGGTAAAGCACGTACACGTTGGCTTTTTGTACTGGTTTGCGGGGCGAGATTATGCCGACGCGCTTGGTCCACATTTTCAAAGCCGAGAAACCAAGAGTGTATCCGTACGTGGACGTGCCGTCGGTGTGTTCGAGGTCGATGTAGACGCCGTACGAGGAAACTTTTGGTTTCGGGTAGTTGAACGGATCCAAACGATGAAACTTTGAGGCTTCGTCAAAAATTGCTTTGCTCTTGGCGGAGACGTATATCGGCGTCGCGACTTTCGCATCGTTGGAGGATAAGGAGGAGAACTCGATGACTTGCCTCGCGCCTCGCGATTCGCCAAATCCAGGGTTCCTCAAAACCAAAGCGCCGTGCGTGCTCGAATCGTCGCCGCTGCTGCTTTCGTCGTCGTACGTGTCCCCTAAGTTGTGTCTCGTTAACCTGTTCTTGATGTTGTTCGGGTTGCGCCAATCGAATCCTTTCTCGAAGCCTAGCCATGCGTCTACGTATCCACCCGTTTCCGTTTCGAATCCTCCGTTGATTATTTTGTTGTTATTCCCGTTTGTACTCTCATCGTTTTCGTTGTTCAATCGAGCGCACAATAATCTCGATATCGCGTGGACTTTTAAACTAAGACGATCCGTCTCTTTCTTATGCATCGCTCGAGCATCTTCGAACGCTTTTCTATCATATCTTGCGTATTTCAAAACGCCACCTAACCCAACGCTTTCAATAATTTCGTTCGTTTCGTAGGGAAGTAACGTTCTGGCGCGGTAATCGAAGCGTCGACTCTTTTTGGCTAAAGAACCGACCGAGTCGATTCGGTAGAAGAACGTCGGGAGCGGTACGACAGTAACACCTCGATTTTGATTATGCGAAGCGTCTTTTGCACGCATAGCGAGTTTGGCGAAGAGCGACCAATCTTCGCCGGCGGCGTCGTTACCGGGAATATCGTCCCACCCGCCGACAGACTCTAACGCCTTTCTGCGAAAGAGTGCGTTGGCGTCGCCGAAACAATCTTCGTAAACGCCCAGCGAGGTGGATGCCCCAAGAGGTATCCAACCGCCGAGATCGAATTGATTACCACCTAACGCCGGCTTCTTCAAATCAAGTTCGCTTGTTCCAACGAAATAGGCGTTTCCGGGCGCGACAGCATCTGCCTCGGAGGCGAGGATAGCCGTGACGAGCGTTGAAACTTGAGAAGTGCTCGCTAAGTTGTCGTCGTCGGCAAACAAAACGTATTCGCCTCGAGCATTTTTCAAGCCAACATTCCTGGCTCCGGAAAGCGACGCGGCGATTGGGCCGAGACGGACTAACTTGTACATGTTCCTGTGCGGGTTCGTATCCGAGGACTTTTCTCTACTGGCGAGAAGATTTTCGATGGTATTCAGCATTTTAGTGGTCTCTGGCGTTTTCCTCGAGCCGTTATCGACCACAATCAAATCCATTTTATCGTAGTCTTGCGCCAAATGCGAGGCGACGGCGTCGATCAAAAATTTCGGTCTATCTTTGTGTACGACAACGACGGTGACTCGAGGCGACGGGTGTCTTGAAGCCGGCGGGATCGGTAATAAAGCACCTTTCTTTCGTTTTATCGCTCTGTGCAATCCAACCCATTTCATCTCGATGATATCGTCGTACGATTTCGCAAACGGTGTCTTACTCGACGCATCCGGGCGATAGACGCCACCGCCTTCGCCGACGCGACGATCAAACACGCGTAACATTGTTTCCACGCAATCGTGAGCCGTATCGTCCCCGTAAGAAACGCGCGAACGAATGGTGTCGTCAAAAATCTTTGCGCGATCTAACGCCGCGTTCGAGGCTAAAAACGGCGCATTCGCGGCGACGAGTTCGGCAATTTTCAAACTTTCTCTCGCAAAGTAAAACGTCGAGTTTTGCGCCGGTGGGAAGATGACGACAATTGCGCCACTACTTTTCGCGACGTCTTTACTCGATTTTACCGACGTGTCGTCGTTTGCATAGTGTTCGAGCGTTTTGCTGTAAAAATGTTCGTCCTCGTATTCTTTAATCGCCGAGGTATCAATCAGATTCCCTACAATCTCCTCGCTTCCAAATCCCGCCAGAAAAGACGCGATGCGTTCGGTACCTTTCTTTTTATCGCCCACGTGACCGTGCACGGTGATATCGTCCAAATCGTATACGGAGTTTTCGCCTCGAAATTCAACCTCGAGCGGTTCCACCGCATTCGCGCCGACAGGCGCGACGACGCTCGTTTTGCGTTTCTCCAACACGCGATCGAGCACGTCCAAAAAAGACGTCAAACCTTCGCCTTCGTCGAAGTCTCCCCAATACGCGAACGACTTCACTTTTTTTCTCGTCAGTGGGTTGGTGTTATCATTATTGACATCCTCGCCTTCCATCTTTTCCAGTTTCGATCTCGTTAGCCTCGATTCCGGAGAGCTCGGCAACCTCAGAACCAAAGATCTCGCCGTCTCGAACTGTTTCGATTGGAGTCCGTCTATCGCGTTACCACCAATCCCTCGAGCTAATAATCCTTTTGGAAACGCAAAGTCACCACCTAACCCGTTTTTCCTTCTCCGCGCTTCAAATGTTGCTAAATTTTCATCGTCAAAAATGAGCACATCGGCGGTCGCGGATACGACGGCGTCCATGTGTTCGCTTTCTAACATGTTTCTACTACTACTACTACTGCTACTACTGCTACTATCGCTGCTGCTAAAGGCTTTATTCATGCCATTCAAATCCGTTTGAGACGCGATAATCCTGTGCGCAACAATCGGTACATCTTTCAACGCCACTCTCTCGCGTCTCGCCAACGCGCTAAAATGCGCCAACGTCGGATTAAAAAAATGCCCTACGTCGCACTTTCGATCGTGAAACGTATCGCTCAAACGCAAAAAAGCCGCGTGCGACCTTTTCACCTCTTCGCTACCATCTATAGAACTACTCCTGAGCACTTCCGTGACTAAAACATCCTTCCCTCTCCTCAACGGTTCTCGACTTCCCATCGCCGCGTTGCTCGGCGCGAACATCGCTCTTTGAAACGCGTCTGGATTAAAGTTGTTCTCGCGTCCCGAACCGACCGAGACGATCGCCGTCACTCGCCAAAAATCGTACTCTTCCTCCTTTCTGTTCGATGAGAGAAACGAACGCAGTAAACTGGCAACTTTGTGCGAGAGTGGATGTTTCGTATTAGCGATTTTCTCGTCCAGAAAGAAGCACAGATTTTGGTCTCGTTTTTTCTCTCGTTCGCTCGATCCTTCTTGTTGGAAAAAAGACAGTTTGACACCTTTGATGGTGCTCTCTTTCTCGACGATGGAAGAGTCTTCTTTTATCATCGAGAAAGAACTTTGAGAACTGCGCCGCGTGGTTAAGAGTATAATCGTGATCATCATCATCGCGATTATCCATCTCGGAAGCCGCTTCTTCTCGTTCGTGAATACATTGGAAACGTGAGCGAATTTGGAAATCCATTTTTTATATCTATTCTTCGATGGCGAAGAGGATCGATAATGACGCGATGATCTGCCGCCGTACTCTCGGGAGGCGACCGTGATTGGGTCGTGCCACGCACCACCATTACCACCACTACTGCCGCCGCGTCTGGGACGCATCGGGGCGCCGTGCAGCATTATGAAAGAAAGAGTTTTGGTGTGACGTTTTGTTGTTACTTAGGTGATTCGAGAGAAAAATTCGAGAGAGAAGCAGAGACAAACACATCTCGCTTTTGATGCGTGCCGCCGTTTTGATGTGCGTTAATGCAATGCATTTGCGCGAGAAATCGTTACTCATCATATCATCAAAGGCTACGTGCTATTATATTATAATTTTTCAACCACGCGTAACTTCGCGCTCCGACTCCTCGCGTTGACTTTAATTTCCTCCTCCGAAGCGCCGATTGGTTTCCGGTTGATCATTTTGACTATTTTCGGTGACGACGAGGGGTTTGACGACGAAGCATCGTCAAACTCCTCCGGCGGGAGGAACATCATCGCGCTTCTCCCAACCGTCGGTTCTCGCGATTCCGGAACGCCGGCGAATTTTCGGAACTGTTTTTTCACTATGGCGTCTTCCAACGAGTGAAAGGTGATTATGGCTAAACGACCACCCGGATTGAGGACCTCGATGGCTTGCGGTATCACGCGTTCGATGACACCGAGTTCGTCGTTGGTGGCTATTCGCACGGCTTGGAACGCGCGCGTCGCCGGGTGGATTTTTTCGCGCTTCCCCGGCGGGTTGCCTAAAGCTTTGACCAGTTCTAAAGTCGTTTCGATTGGTTTTTCCATTCGTCGTTCGCAGACGCGTTTCGCGAGGAGTTTCCAATGTCTTTCGCCGCCGTAATCGCGAAAGATGCGACCTAAATCTTCCTCGGACCATCCGTTGACGACGTCGAACGCGGTCAAAGACGACGACGACGACGAAGACGACGACGCGCTCGTTGTACCGCCGCACATCCGCATATCTAACGGCCCGTCGTTCTGAAACGAAAATCCTCTCTCCGCTCGATCTAAATGCATAGACGAAACCCCTAAATCTAACAAAATCGAATCCGCACCGTCCACGCCGATATCTCGCAACGCCGCGCGCATCTGGTCAAAGTTGTTTCGCACGAAGTGCAACGCGACGCCGCCGTCGTTACTCTTCTTCTCGCCGCCGCTCGCATCGTCTACACCTAAACTCCTCTCTACTCTCGGTCTCGCGATTTCAATCGCCGTCTCGTCCACGTCAAACCCGACGAACGTTTTCACTTCCTCTTTGTGTTGCTCTAAAACTTTCGTCGCGTGCCCACCGGCGCCTAAAGTCCCGTCGATGTGCGTTTGCATCTTCACCGGTTTAAACGCGTCCAACACTTCGCTCAAAAGGACGGACACGTGGCCGTGGTGCGCAGCTTCGATGTTCTCTCGTTTTTTCTTTTCATGTCGTTCGTCGCTTTTGTTGTTGGTGTCGTCGTCGTTGTTTTTTGAGGAGGACGTCGTCGCGTTCGTCGTGGTAGTCTTCTTCTTCGCCGCGAACGCGGACGCGTTCGATTGTGTTCGTTGCGCGTGATGGGGGAAACGAAATCCAACGTGTTCGTGATGATGACGACGATGACTTCCCCGCGGTGTCGTCGTCTTCGTTAAAAAATAAGACCCACGAGACCACCCGCGTTGCATGGTGGTCGTTTTCGTCGTCATCGAAGAAACGAGGACGTTTGCGAGAGGAGGAGGAAAAGTGCGGACTGTTGAAGTGTTTTTGTGCTGCTTCTGTGTGTAAACGTGTGTGTGTATCTCGAGTTTATTAG